>Ga0209634_1002269_pt1 | contig 13514 bp, 22 predicted proteins | sample LinPmetageLP40_FD_184043 | JGI IMG/M metagenome (GOLD analysis project Ga0209634, IMG submission 184043) | Marine viral communities from the Pacific Ocean - LP-40 (SPAdes) (version 2) | ecosystem: Environmental > Aquatic > Marine > Oceanic | place: Pacific Ocean | collected 2010-08-26
GCGAAGTATAGAGATCAAGACTTCGAAGCATGCATAACAATATGTAATAGTCTCAAAGTAGAGTTCGGTGGTAAGCTAAAAGGATTTTATGAGATGTGGATAGAGAGATGCGAAGGTCTTATGCAACAAGATCTACCAAGCGATTGGGACGGTATCTTCCGAGCAACCTCTAAGTAGGAATTCCTAAGTAGTGGTGATTTTCCCACTTAAAACAATGAAAACTAAAGATTTGAAAATCTGGTCTTATGACAAAGTTTGGGGTATTCATCGCTTGACCTACAGATAATAAACATTCTCTTTCACTCTTACCCCATTTAGGTGAGATTGACATATAACATGATTGATTAGGTAACATTTCTGTTGTAACTGTTTCGTTCATTTCAAAGGTTGATGCCATTGAAAGATTACATATTAATACGACTGCTGACCACATGATATCATCCTTTATAAATCTTTGTCAAATGATCTTCAAATGCTTCTACCTTTGCTAGCCTATTTGGCCAGAGAATATAGTCTTTTTCAGGATTTGATTTAAGATTATTCAATAGCGGGATCACTGCATTATACAGTTTGTCGAGCTGGTCCTGTGTTACTTTCGTAGCTTTACCTGCAGCGGTTGCAGTTTTCTTTACTTCTTGTACTGTATCAAGTTCATCTTCATCTACTATTGTGAAGCCAAAATCAAATATATCATCTGCCATTTGTGTATCCTATTAGTTTCTTCAGCTGAGAAGGTGTTACTACTTTTGCATTATGCAGGCGCACGATATCATCAAGTCTGCCTTCTATGGCAAACATAAAGTCTATGATAGCTTCCCATTCATCTGTCATGCTTCTATTTATAGCTATAAATAGTTGTGTACAAACGCTTAAAAGTATGGTATAATTAAAGAGTATTGCGTTGAGGGAGAGAGTATACAATGAATTATTTTGAATTAGAACCTGAAGAAAACACGTTTTCAAACATTGTAGTAGATCTAACTCATCGATGTAATATGGAATGTGCAAACTGTTATATACCAAATAGAGATGTTCCTGACTTAGATAAAGAAAAACTTTATGATGCAATAGCACGGTTACCAGCACGATCTTATATTAGGTTAATAGGTGCAGAACCAACAATGCGCCAAGATCTTCCTGAAATTATAACTCGCGTTTTAAAACTAGGACATAGACCAAGTGTTACAACAAACGGTGTAAAACTTGCACAAAAAAGCTATGTAAAAAAATTAAAAGATGCTGGTCTAAGGTTATTATTAATCAGTATGAATGGTGCCGATGATAATGATGTATATAAAATTCTTGATGAAGGCAAATGGGCTACAGTAAAAGTAAGAGCGTTAAGCAATATCTTTGCAGAACGATTGCCAATTAATACTGGTACAATCATAGCAAAAGGTGTTAATGAACCTACACTAAAAAGACAGATAGATTTATTTGCTGAAAAGGCTTTAGAAAACGACATTCATTTTGATACAGTTAAACCTTATAGTAGAATTACGCCGGTTTTAAGAATGAAGTCTGTTGGTGCTATCGGTAGATATATGGAAAACAGCTCGTACACAATGGATGGGCTTATTGCACTATGTCAAGATCAATTAGGAGTACGTCGTTCAGATATGATGCAAACATCTGCCGGCGTTGTAAAAGCCGGACCACAGTCAGGCGAACCTCTTACAAGTTATATGTTTCGATATAAGACATTAGCAGGTACAGTTTTAGTTAGACTTATTGATTGGCAAACAGATGATGATGGAGTAATTGATCATGATAATCCTAATCGCGGACGTTTAACTCAAGACTTTAAAATTTCACCATTTTTTGAACATGTAAAGAAGTATGAAAACATATATTAAAAATCAAGAAGGGTGGTCAGAAGCTCTTGAAAACGTTTATAGTATGACACAATCTATTCCAAGTAATGATAAGCTATATCAAAATTACTCACAAGAAAGACTTAACATAGATGAATGGGTTGCATTATCTATTTTTGATGGAGGGTTTTCTTCGGTTTCTCATAGATTAATTTGGAATAACAATTGTCGCATACTAAATAGATTTTATAAATTGCCGACACATAGATTTGAAAATTTTAAAAGGAAAGTATCAAAAGAAACAATAATGATGATACACCAGCAAGTAAGAGTTGCAGAAACATTAGGTTTTGATTGTGCATTTATGAGTAGAGAAACAAAGACTCAAGCGTTCAATCATTATAAAAAGTTTTTACCGTTTGAATGGAATGTGCCTAATAAAAAATATAGAATGATTGAAGACATGTATCAGCACATTGCATGGACGTCAATAAATAATACAGTATTAAATATGGAGTATGAAAATGGTTAAGATACTTGAGAATATTGATTACAAAACTGAAGGTCACAACGTTAAACAATTAATTGGTGATCATCTTACAGTAGTCATAAGAAATACCTCACCGGTTTTACCAGAGCAATTGATTGCATTCTACAAAACAATCGGTAACGTAGCCAAACAAAACAAAAAAGTAACAGGAACTGTATCAACCGGAGAACTTGTAAAGGTACGGCAAAATGGATTATTTGCCGGTAAAGACGATGGTGAATTAGAATGGCATAGTGCTGGTATGAATAGACATGGCCATGATGATATTGTTGCAATGTATATGCACCAGACTGCAGAATCTGGCGGAGATACTTACTTTACTGATCATCAATCAGCATTTAACGATTTAGACGAAGAAACAAAAGAAATATGTCGAAATATAAAATCTAAGATAGTAACATACAATGCTAAAATGAAACTAAATAAAATGCATTATAAAAATGTATTTAGTGATGAGCAAACAATGATGGAGTTTAGAGATATTGATGGAACTTCGGCTTTTGAAAAACAAACACCTAGAAAAGATCTTGTAACAGAACATCCTATTAGCGGTAGAGAAGGCCTTTATTATCCTTGGAGTGTTATTCGAGGGTTTACTCGAATAGATCGCAAAAAACAACATGAATTATATTATAAGTTAAAAGAGCATACGCTTAAATACGTATATATCCACAAATGGAATCCATACGATATTATTTTAAGTGATCAACATCATAGCCTACATAGAAGGGACGCATACAATGGAAACCGTGAATTATGGAGAGCTGGAATCTGGCTACGATCTGAGGACAAGTCTTCTGAAGCATGGTCTTGTGAAAGTCTCTTGCCCGAAAATACTTGAACTTTCTGAATTTGAGAGTATTACACGGTCACTAGGTAAACCACTCGTCACATCTAAACATGTACTTAATAAAGATCGTACAGTACAAGAACTAAGTAATAACGGTTTATTCTCAGATGGAGATGTTGGATGGCATCATGATTGGAGTTATGGCCGTGGAAATTACTTTGGAACTATATTATATAATGTAAAGAATGCACATTTATCTCCAACATTGTTTTGTGATATGAGTAAAGTTCCTGAGTCGCTTAAACAAATGTATAGTAATGCAATAGGTAATTATTCACCGCCCAAACATTTACACGATTTATGCTTTACCGAAAAACAGCTTAGAATACTAGAAAAGCAAAAAGTTCAAAGACCATTTATTATAAATCATCATATAACTGGTGAAGAGATACTTTATTGTAGCATATCAACAATTCAAAACAACAAATACAATTTGTTGCCAATAAAAGAATATGTTGAATCTAATATATATAAATATGAATGGAAAGAAAACGATTTTTTAATTTGGGATAATTTAAAAATGATGCATAAACGAAATGCCTTTAAAGGGGAGAGAATGTTATGGCGGAGCCAATTCATAATATAGCAGTAATAAGTTTTCCAAGAACAGCATCTAAAACATTGACTACTTGGTATGCTAATAAATTTGATAAGATAGCCGCTCATGGGATTCTTCATAATCCAGAGTATCATGGTGCTAATGATTATACTTACCCTAATATGAAAAGAAGAGTATTTGAATGTACTCATGTATTACACGGCCATTGGCATTCACTTAATTTGTTAGATAAAGATATTATTAATTTTATAAAAGATAATTATAAAATTGTATCGGCTCATAGAGAGTCTAAATTAGTATTTGAGTCTTTAAATGAAATTACAAATAAACCAGAATTAATTGCTGAACTTATTGAAAAAACAAATGCAGAAAAAGCTAATTGGGATATATGGAAACATCATCTTATTGATGGCGATATTAGCACTATTGACGCCCCGGGCCCGGATAGCACTTTAATTTAATGAAACTATTTAAGGTACATAAAAACCTTGCAGCCGATAATTACGTAATTCCGTTAAAATATCCTCAATGGAACCAAGATAGAATCGTTAAAGCTTTCCATAAAGATTATTCCGATAGAACCCGGGTGTTGTTTAACACACAATGGGCCGTAAATGAAGAACTTAAGAGTGTAGTACCACTAGAAGTATTGGATCACATGTGGAAGTCACCGGTTGTGGTTCATTATCATAAACACCGACCTACCAAAATGTTTGTTCCAATCCATATTGATGGTCTTGATGGTGTGCCGGAATGTGATTTTAAGGCAGCTATTAATATGCCAGTAATAGGATGTGACGAAAAATGTCTTACAAATTTTTGGAACGCTCCGGATGGTTATACATACAAAGAGAAAGCGAAGGGAAGACCATATGAATCAGGCTTCTTAGAAACTGCAATAGAATATTGTATGACTGATCAGCCTATACTTTTTAATACAAAAGAATTGCACTCAACTGTCAATTATAATGATTGGGAAAGAGAACGTTGTATTATATCCTGGAGATTTAAAGAATATATTAGCTGGGAGGATACGAAAGATATGCTTCGTGAATATATTCAACCGATTCCACGAATGACAAACTTAGTACCACTCGGTTAAACTGGCTTTTACTGTTATCAATCCTATGTGGCACATCAACTCTCAAGCACTTTGTAGTTTGTAAATCTATTGACTCCACTACTGTATCACCGTCCATGTATTGAAATAAACTATTGGCTTCTACATTAATAGGAATATTAATAGCAGTGTTTCTTCCGCCTATATTATCAACATGAGTTTTACAAATAGTATTTGCTGGTGTCATAATTAAAGCTGCATAATCTATTTTAACAGGTATAATATCACAGATAGGACTTATGTGAAATAGTTCTTCTTGTGGTATCTTATATGGTCTAATAGACCATGGTGGTTCTGTGATATTATATCCAATGTTATACATCCATTCACGACTAATAGAACTACAAACATCTAATGTTAGATTTGATATTTCAAACCACTTCATTATAATATACAGCCTACAATGTGAACTCGATCTTCCCATGAGCCATTAACAGCCGTATGCATCTTAGTTGTATCAACTATATAGTAGTTGCCATCTGCTGGATATCGATGTACTATATCATCAATTACCATAAAACATTTATCATTTGTAACCAGTGGAATATGTATTCTTTTTGTAGGATCTTTATGATACGAATAACAGGATGTTTCTCGCATAGTCATAAGCCTTGATCTATACATGCCTAATCTTTTTAAAATTGAATTAGTATATTCAATATTGAAGTTTGGTATAATAAACTCATTTTCTTTATGTTCAATTCCAGATAGTTTTCCAATTCCGTATAATGGATCGCTATTACCTTCAACGCCTTGTAATGCTACTTGTGGAGCATTTGGAACGTGCATATCTAATTCAACAAGTATTCTATCAATGTCTATCATATCTTAAATTGTTTAAACTGTGTGCACTTGTATATTTTTGCTAAAAGAAGGAAACGTAAAACTTGGATCGGTATGATGTTCTTTTCTCGGTCGCGTTTTATCACCATGGCCTATACCCATAAGTAAAAATATACTATCATCTATATCTAGTACGTCTTTAACTTTATCTTCTTCAAAGCATTGGCAACATCCAGATTCATATCCTAAAAGATTAGCTGTAAGAGTTAAATATCCTGCAGCAATTCCAATTGAACGATCTTCATCTGTACGATCTCTACCAGCCTCTCCCCATTTATACTCTTCATTTGTTCTAGGATAAGCACCTTTAGGTTCTTTATCTTTTGCAAAAATAAATAGTGTGTTGGCTAAGACTTGAGAATTAGTAGTTGATAACTGATTCTTGAAATCATATACAAATCCATCAGTTGCTTCATGTATCTTTTCAATCTTTTCACGATCTTGTGTCATTAAAACTTTATAAAATACACGATTTTGTTTAGATGCACATTGTGTTACTGCAGCCTTCATTGTCTTAATATCAGCTTCATCGATCTGTTTAGACAAGTCCCAGTTTCTATTGCATTGTGCAGACTTTGCAATAGTTCTTTCTAAAAATCTATTAAATCCCATAGTATTATCCTTTTATACTACTGCTATTTATAACACTTTAGTCAGCAACAATAGTCATATCTTTTATTCTATGAGGCTGCTCTAAAACCCATTCAATAATACTAATACAATAATCAACACTCATCTTTTCTACATCTTGATGAGCAGATCTTTCTGTATCAATATAACCAAAGTTTAAAATAGTTGTGTTTTTTCCTTCCATAAACAGCTGGTGATTTGCTTCTCTTAAAGCTTTCTTTTCTACAGCATATTTATGAAGATGTGTAAAATCACTTGCATGTGAACCTATATTAATAATTCTCTTATTGAGATTGGCTGCATAGTATAGCATTGCCACTTGTTGAAACCCATCGTGTTTACAATTAATAAACACATCACAGGCTTCTAAACTTTCGTCATTACCAAACTTATCAACTAGGGCTTTACCTAATCCACGTCTAACACCAGTTATATACATTAGTTCACAATTGTATTACATGAAAATACTGCAGTAAATATAACATTACTAAGCCGATTCCTAAGTATATCCATTTGTCATTCATAATATGTTTCTCCATTATAAACTATTTATATTAGTGATTTGGTCGGAGTGAGAGGATTCGAACCTCTGACCCTCTGGTCCCAAACCAGATGCGCTACCAGACTGCGCTACACTCCGAATGAATGATATCCTTGAATACCTTTGTCAATAGTAACTGTACTATTATAATGCTTATCTAACCAGCGATCAGAAACATGAACTACTGCATCGCCAAGTTGGCTAGCATTGACAGTAACACATGTGCGATCAACACGAACAGCTGTATATTTATGCTGATTTACTAAACTATCGAATAACTGATAAGCAGTATCTTTAGACTCGATATTAGATTCGCTAACATAAAAATCACCAGTTCTAGGATTTTCAGCAACTACATTATAAGTGTAACTTTGTGCAATTAGTTTAGTTCGATTTTTCATAACATATTCCTTTTTGATTATAGGTATATCATAACATAGTACTTATGATATGTACATATAAAAATGCGGAATAATATCATTTAATTATAAGTGTGATATTTATGTATCAGCTTCTTTCTCATCTTCTTCTTTATGTCGCCTTGCTATCCAGTCCCAAAACGACTCTTGCTCATTTTCCATATTCTCTCCTTAATTGTTTTACAATATCTGGGATACGTGTTGGATACTCTCCAAGGTACGTACCTGCTCTTAATGTATCTTTATCTAAAAAGTCTTTATGCTGATGTTCAAGATTATCATATTGTTCTAATAATCTGGTACATAATCTATCAAAGGATCCATCACTTAATAATGGATCATCCTGTATGTAGTATGCATATGATGCCATAATATACCAAGGTATTAACATATTGGGGTTTGAATCCACTGTATCCAAGCACATCTTTTCGTATATGGATATGATTCTCTCATCGCTATCTGACACGATAATTTCCTTTTATCATTACACTATATTTATATTATTATAACATACTGTAAAAGGATTGTAAACCTATTATTTCAGTCTTTCTGCATATTGATGCAGCATTCTAACGTTGTTTCTATTTATTTCTGTATCATGTATATCAATTTTTGCAGAAAGTAAATACTCTCGCATTTCTTGAAGGTACTCTTTTGTTTCTTCTTCTACACAAATTGGTGTTAGATATCCAATAGGTCCGCCATTCATATTCATTAATATATGATATGAAAATGTAATGTCTTTGTTATTACACCAAGATACAATATTTGGCAGATCACGAACATTATATTTTGTTATGACAAAAGAACACCCCATGTTTGTACTAGTCTTGCGAAGAATTTCTATGTTATTCATAACATTATCTAACTTACCATTTACTCTGACGATAGGATATACATCTGGATCAATGCTATCTAATGAAACTGTAAAATGTGTATTAGGTCGTTTTGCCAGTTTTCTTACTGACCCATTCATGACACTTCCATTCGTAGTAAAATGCATTATAAGTTGCGCATCTTCTTCGCTAATCATTTTTAAGATTTTGTAAACTGGCGCTTGTGCAAATGGTTCTCCGCCTGTAAAGTTAATGCGATGAACATCATGAATAATACTTCTTAGATCTTCAACAAAAGCATCTATATATTCTGGATTATCAAATTTGCTTTGATATCTAAAATCATTTTGTAGGCCCAGTCTTTCTACATGCTGAGTTGAGTGAAAAGGTCCGCAAGCGTTACACATATAATTGCATGTATTAGAAAGTTCTAGCTCTATTTCTTTTGGAACACTATGATTAAAGCTTTTTTCACCTCCAATATTATCAAAATCTAAACTACTCGGTGGTTTTCCTTCGTCTATTGATTTTGAACAATATGAACAGCTTAATGGCATTCCACCTATTGCATGTACATCTCTTATATCTTCATATGCTGTAGAATTCCAAATATCAAGTATTTTATTATCAAGTGACCATTTATCAATAGAAGGAGAGAAAGGGCAAGACCGAATCCTACCACCCTTATCAACGTGTATTGCTTGGAACGGAGCCCAGCAAGTAACATTTTTTGACATTTCATCTTTTAGTGATCTAAACTTTTTTATTTTTTCAGCATAATTAATCATTTTTATATTCTTTTAAATAAGGAACAAGATCGAATATATCTTCGTCATTTTGGCGAACTACTAAACAAAAGTTAATCCATTCTATCATTCGTGATCTAATAATATCATTTGACATCCATTCATCTTCAGTAAGTTTTACACTCATAACATTATTAACATTCATTACATTTAGGTTGTCACTTATATAAGAAGATTTATTTCGGGTTTGAGTAAAATTAGAATTAAGATAAGATAAAAGTTTATCTTGGCCAGTTTTAATATGATATTCATACAAATGTAAAGGAGAACAGTATTTTGGAAAAGTGACCGTATTAGCCATACCAATTGTACTTACTCCTGGAATATATTTCCAATAATCAATCAGCTTATCAAGATCCATCCAATTGTAAATAGACACTGTAGCTACAATTTGTATTTTCCTACCAGCATATTCATGATAGCGTTTGATATTATTTACAGTCTTATCAAAATTGCCACCACGTATCCAATTATAAAGACTACCTATTCCATCAATACTGGCTTGAACATGTACTTCTTTAATTTTGTGCAACAGCTCAATGACTGTCTTTGTAACCAATTGAAAGTTTGTACATATCTCTACTCTACAATTAGGATTTGTTTCAGCTACTTTTCTTAGAATTTTTATATTGTTTTGATCAGCAAAAGGTTCTCCGCCTTTAATAGTCAAATGCTGTAAGCCCGGGACAATGTCAAGTATCTTGTCAACATCTTTGTCAGTCATTTTATATGTCTTAGTAAAGAACTTATGATTCTGGTTTCGCCAATCTAAACCAGAATCAACAGCTATTTGTTCGTATGGTGCCCACTTTGAAGAATATTTTCCAGAGCACATTACACACATTTGATTGCATATATTACTTGTAGTAATCTCTAAAAACCGTATTGGTATAACATCACTTGAAATATCTTTATCATACGTTGGAAATTCAAAAGAATAATTATACGCATAAAACCGAGCTGTACGACCTGCTTTATGATGGACCCAACAAGTATTGCATTGTGGTGGAAAGTTTTTATTTTTAAAATCAGTTCTTAATTGATTGTAAATATCGCCATTAAAAAAATCAGTAATATTATCAATATCTTTAATATGACCAATTGCAACATTATCAGAGGCACAGCATAGTACAACTTCACCTATTGGACTAATCGTAATGCCCGTGTCTGGAACTATGCATTTCATTTAGGCTAGCCTTGGCCTCTATACTTTTTGAAGCTAGCTTTCTTATTCTTATTCATAGAAGACATTTTTATATTTCTACGTCCAATAGAAGTCTTCTTTTGGTTTTTTTCAGGTTTCCATCCCGGAGCGTCAACTCTTTGCGTTGCCATTATATTTTACTTTCTAACTGTTCTTATTTCTACATTGTCACCTACACGAAATTTTATTTTATCATGGTAGTGATATATTACAAATTGTTTATCTGGAAACTCTTTAAATAGGCTTTGCCATATAGGTCTCCAATTATCTGATAGACGTAAGTTATTATCGTTATGTCTATCTGAGTTGAGATATAAATCTGTACAACTCCTGAGATCCATATCAAACATAGAATTAAATCCATGTAAATGTATCTCTTCGCATTTTAAATGATTGGCTGTATAGTGTGTTGCAAAATGACCACAATTAAGATCAGTATAATTTTTCACGTACTCTGGCAGCACTAAATAGTACTCTTTGAAGTGTTGATTATATTTCATACGAAAACTAGTATGCTCGCTAATATAATGATGTGGCCTTGCGCCCATGATCCAATCACCTGGAACTTGCACACTTCCATCACTGATGGCTCTCATCATTTTAAAATCAACTAAACATGTGCCATACGTATTTGGTACATGCATAGGTGGTATATTGCAAGTTATTTTAAATCCCTTTGCAGGTTTATAAGAAGTAATAGCACAATCACCATTTCCAATTACATGTCCAACTCTAGCCATTTCTAATCTTTTCCTGTATTTTTAGTTTACCTTTATGACCAGTCCAATGCATTACTTTTTTATTATCATTGTCTTGGTTATCTATTAGTTGTATTCGCAGCCAATTAAAAATATTTGGTAACGAATTTATATATTGTAATCTATGTATATCATCGTTAAACATCGAATGTAGAACTTCTTGATCTCCGTCAGTCTGATACATCTTAACTTTGTGAGCCCATGCTCTGAGTATCTCTGGTTTACCTTTGAATCCTACAACACCACTATTATGCCATGTCTCCTGTGTACGTTCAGTCCATGGCAAATCTTGTACCATATTTAGTTTGTTGTCGACTAAGAGATTAAATATACCTTCGATATTACCTAGTATTTCACAATCAGTGTCTATCCATACCGTTTGTTTTGATGGACATTCTAGCATCACTTGTGGTTTTTTAAACCATCCTCTTAGATATTCGTATTCAGACATATCAATAGTATCATACCCTTTTATATTTTCTAGCTGATACTTCATATCATAACTCAAACCAAAATCGCCAATGATAATAGGAATTTTTTTATTATGTTTGTGGAAGTTTTCTAGAAACCATAATAACATCCACTCAGTAGTTTTATCGCATCCAGTCAGGAATACTTTATCATATGATTTTGTATGCGTCATTATAATTGTGCTTTGCTAAGCACCCTTCAGTTTTCTGTATGGTTGTAAATGTGTCTTTTGCTTCTACTGGCCAAGGATAATACTCTTGTAATAGTGGAAATGTATCTGTATGAAGATATACGTCTGTTGGTTTAGCATATATCTTTGCTTGCTCAATGAGCTTCTCTGCGCCTCTGGGCCTAATTCTGTAGGCATGTGCACCCGGGAAGTATCGTTTGCTTGTAAGAGGGTTAACACCAAATGTCTTTGGATTATTCCATTTACCATACGAAGGTTTGCCAAGTGAAATAACTTCTTTATATGGAATATCTTCTGGTATCTCATTTACAATATAAGCATCGTGTTCGAATATTGTAAACTCTTCTTTTTGTTCTAAACACATACTCCATAATGTAAAATGCGACATGAATGCAGCAACACAGTTATCATATCGTGAATAGATTTCACGAAACCCTTGTACATTAATACCAAGATCTAATGCCATATCGACTGGATTATCACTTGGTGTTATTGCATCAAACATTTTGATATCAAGTCCAAACCGTTTACCGCTATTAATACACCGACCTGCTGATCCAACAGATTGGCCAATACTTCTTATTGTTATAACATGATGTTTCATTGTGTTGTTGTACTCGCTACTTGTTGTGTATCTGTATAATATACTTTAGTGACACCCATTCGTCTTATAAGCTGATCACACATCAGTGCATCATTTGGCCATAAGCCATATGATTGAGCAGCTTTTATACACGAGACAGCGCCTCTTGGTTTAATTATATATGCACTATTTCCGGCTAGTCCCTGAGGAACATCAAAAGAATCTATTTTAGGAATCTTTACAATATCTTTTGAAGAACTAAATGGCTCAGTCTTTTGTAGTATATCATGAAACTGATTAGACCTACGAGTATTACCAATAGGATTATTAATTCCTATAATATCATACTGAGTATCTTCTAGAATATTATTGTATCGTGCAAGCTTCTTTGTAAAGATTGCATCATGTTCTAGTATAAGAATTGGTTTATCTATCTTAGCGCACATTGCCCATAATCTGTAATGACTTACTGCACAAGCAATTCTATTTAAACGGTTCTTTGTAGGATAAGCAGATTTTTTTAAGCCTGTTTTTAAATCAGTGACTGTTCCTTCCCATGGATAATCCCATTTGAGAAGTAGTTTTGTCATGTGATCTTCTACGTTTTCTGCAATCGTAGCTTCAAATAGCTCAGGTCTAAAATCATTATTATATGCATATGCACTATCCTGTAATCTTTGAAAGGCTTCCATAGATTGTTTATGACCAGACATTGTTATGACTTTACAAATCATAGTTAGTTACCTTAAATACATAACTATCACCATTCTCAAACTCATGTCCAACACTCGTTGATGGCACTCTTAAATCAAATCTTTCTACATCCTTATTTTCTAATTCTTTCAAAAACATATTATATGTCGAATCATTATATATGTCGCTTTGCCTTCTAAGCCATGGATTAGATTTTATGTCTGCAGTTTTCATTATGTCTAGCGGCCATACATCTTCTATAAAGTAAATTCCATCTTGTTTTAATAGTGGCCATAAGTTTTTTAAGGTTTTAGCATTTGCTTCTGGTTCATGTAGCCCATCATCTATAATAATATCGAACTTAGTATCTTTTCCAAAGGTTTTAGTAATTTCAGAGACGCAACTTGGATCAGTACTATCACACATTGCCCAATGAACATTCTTATTTAAAAATGTAGAAATTTGATTTGGAGTTATACGAGTAAAAATATCTATTCCATAAATCTGTGCATCTGAAAAGTAATCTTTAAATACTTCTAAGCTATGACCTTTGTATATTCCTACTTCTAAGATATTAATTTTCTTATCTTTTAGTGGTTCAAAGAATTGTTCATAACATCTTTCATAACCATGTTTACTGCCTTTGT
>Ga0209634_1002270_pt1 | contig 13513 bp, 30 predicted proteins | sample LinPmetageLP40_FD_184043 | JGI IMG/M metagenome (GOLD analysis project Ga0209634, IMG submission 184043) | Marine viral communities from the Pacific Ocean - LP-40 (SPAdes) (version 2) | ecosystem: Environmental > Aquatic > Marine > Oceanic | place: Pacific Ocean | collected 2010-08-26
CTTAAACAGTTTCCATCGCATAGGAAATGATTCATTAGCTCTACCTTTAGTTTCAATTATAAATGTATCACCAATAAAATCAGGCGTGTATTTAATAGGTAAGATACGCTTGCATCCTCTATTCTTGTAATCACCTTTGCCGTTAGCCTGTCTTTCATACACTTCGTTTTCAAAATGGAAACCTGCATGCAACACAAACGTTTCTCCTTCGTATTTAGCTTTAATCTTATTTTTTCTTAAAGCCATATACATATACTTCTCAAGACCCGAAGCAAAGTCGATACCATCGTATGATACCTTCTTTGCTCTTACTGGTCCACGCTTCCCGCTCTTTCTTTTAAAGGACTTCCGCATCTGTTACTTCTAAATCCATTAGTAGATCTTCTTCAAGATCTGTACTGTAAACTTCTTTAGCCTTTTGTAAATACAATACAGCGTCCATAAGTTCTTCTTGTAAATGATTAAGCCATTGAAACATTTCAGATGGATCTTTATCAAGAGTTACGCCATACTTTTTAAAGCCTACATCAGATCTTGATACAAACTTATCGACTACACGTCTTACAACTGGATCTCTAAATTCTATTTCTTTTTTCATTATAATGTAGTTTTTACAAATGTTCCATTAATCATTTTACCTTGTCTAGATTTTATTACACTATAAGCCGAAGCTACACAGGTTTCTATCTTATGACCTCTAAGTGCTGCTAAATTAGTTAAAACAACAACCATATCACCGATAGCATCGATAACTTCAGTCTCATCATTCTTTAATATTGCTTGAGCCAATTCTCCGGCTTCTTCCATCAACTTTATATATTGAGTTTTAGAATCGCCTTTATTGTATATACCCTTTTCATCTGCCCATATACGAATTAGATCATATATACCAACTTCTTGTTCTTGCTTTTCATCTGTTGTATTTTCTACAAATTCCCTAGCAAAAGCTTTATTGTATACATAAGTTCTTTCAGGATTAAACATTGATACTCTAGCATTCTTAATTATCCAAGGAATTGTTTTTTTAGTAATCTTAAAAGATCCAAAATCAGTTTCCCAAGATGTATCAATACTATCCATTAGCCTTCCCTTTAATTTATTTATTGGACAAGGAAATGTAGATGTTTGTTCTGTTGCGTTTATATTCATTTTATTAGATTTAATTAATTTATTATATTTTTGCCTGTCAACCTTATAACCATAAGACTTTTGAAGTTCTATTTCCATGTCAGATATATAATCTATATCATCGCTAGTAAGTAGAACTTCGTATTCATCTGGTGCATAACCTTGCTGCTCCGTAACTCTATTATTAATATTACGTGTAACACCAATTTTTTTACCAGGAATATGATAAATTGTGTACATTATTATTTTTATTTACCAACACTTAACACTGCTTTGATTGCAGGATAAGGATTGTAGTTAATTAATTTAATTTCAAAGCTATCAGGTATATTCAAACCGCCTAATACATTATGACTTACGCCTCTATCTAAATGTAAAAATGGCAAAGCCCGTTTAGATCTTCTTCTATACTCTTTTGCTTGTTCTAAATGATTGCTATATAAATGACAGTCACCGAGTTGACCAATAAGTTGACCAGCCTCAAGTCCAGCACCTTTAGCTAACATCTTTAATAATAAACCATACATTGTAATATCGTAAGGTAAGCCTAAGAACACATCAGCGGATCTTTGTTGCCACATTAAATCCATAACACCGTTGTTAATATAAACTTGAAAAGCGTAATGACAAGGAGGAAGCACCATATCATTCATCTCGTGTGGAGCCCATGCACTAACCATAAGACGTCTAGAGTCTGGATTAGTATTAATGCTATATACAAGATTATAAAGCTGATCTACGCCGTTAAAATTACGCCATTGTTTTCCATACACAGGGCCTAATGTTTCATCTGTTCTACCTGAGCGTTCGTAATCTGGTCGCCAGTACTTAACACCATTATCTTCTAAATACTTAAGATCAGTTCTACCTTGTAATATCCACAGAAGCTCCGTTCTTGCTGCATTAAAACTTATTTTCTTTCCTGTGAGTATAGGGAAGCCCAGTGACATATCGTGTCTAATCGTTCTTCCGAAGACAGACTTCGTCCCAGTCCCTGTTCGATCTGATTTATCCAGACCTCTGTCGAGTATTTCTGATAATAATTCTTTGTATTCATTTTCTATGTTTGTCATAATAGTATTTACAATATTCAAATATTTTTATCCATATCTCATTTTTACCGTAAGATTCCGGACTTGTATGAGTTTTACCGTTGTTGATTATATCAACATACCATTCAGTTTTGTTCTTGGCTTTAGCAGATATATTTATGTTATTTTTAATACACCATCTATATGGAATCCAATCTGATTCTTTATAAGGTGGTAAACCCATATTTATACCTTTCTTTTTTTGACCGCTACCCATTTATTCCCAAGGCATTTTGTCGCCACCTACATCTACCGGTTCATGAGGAATAAAACAACCTGACTTTGGCTCCCATTTAAAATGAGCTTCAGCGCCATTCTCTCCTAAGTTTTGAAACTTAACTTTCAGAACTTTAGCTTTAACAGTTTTAGCTTCGTAATCTCTATGAACTAATATACCATGATAAGAAGCATCATACCATTCACCACCACCTTTAATATTGTACATTGTAGGTTCTTCAATTTTACCGTCTTGTGTTTTATACATCTTAGTAGGATGTGCAACAATAAATACTAGTACATCGTACTTCTTAGCAAAGATTTCAATTTTCTGTAAGTACTCCATTGTGTATCTATTAACATCGTCAGACCCTCCAAGGTCTCTAACTTTATTAAATGGATCAATAACCAAACACTTTATACCTTTACGTTTAACTAGCTCAGCTCCCTTTTTAAGAACTGAATCTAAAGTATAACGTTCCATATCAATGTGGAAGTAATTACTATTACAATGATCTGCTATTTGATTCCATCTATCACCTCCAATATCATCTCTAGTTGGCATACCTTGCCAAGTCTTACGCATTAACTTATGAGCGTGTAAATATGTTGGTTGATTTTCAGGTGATGCAAACGCTGTCTTCCAACCATAATTTGCATTATAACCTACAACCATTTGATCTACAAAATCGGACTTACCAGATGATGGTATACCAGTAACAGTAATAAACTGACCAGTGTAAGTAGAGAATATATCATCAAAATTTTGTAACCCCACTTGAAAGCCAGGTTTAAAACCATTTCTAACAAAATCTGTAACTTCATCTTCAATGTCTCTAAATGTAGTAACATTTTCAAGCGGCACCGGTTTAGCGCCTGTAATCCTGCTCGTAAGTTTTTCTTTACCATGTTTTAATAAATATTCATTAGCGTCTTTACAATCTTCAAAAGTTGCTATGTGACAAACCTCAGATCCTAATCTACGAATAAGCTCGGTTTGCAATGCTTGTCCAGCTTCATCAGAGTCAACAGCTAATATGATTTTATCTTTGTCTTCAAAGTAATCAATACAACTATCTAAATAGTCCAAGTTGTTTGTATTAAGAGTTGCCCCGTTAGGTACTGATATAGCGTTTGTTATACCAGCTTCGTGTAGTGCAAGCACATCCATTTCGCCTTCAACAATAACACAATACTCATAGCCTATTGTACTATCTATATTATAGAATACTTTCTCAGCACCCTTATATAATTTAAAGTTCTTTCTTCCATCTCGGTATTTAACATTAGTTAATTCACCGCCCATAAAATAATTGAACTTTATAACATTCTCGGTCTTACCGGTCTGTGGCATCCACTCAGGACCCTCACTAACTTTTAAGTCAATAAGAGTCTGAGATGATATACCTCTTGTACTAAACCATTTGATAACCTTATCTGTTACAAACTCCGGTCTTTCCGGATTTGCTTTTATTTCAGGTTTAACATATACTTTTTCAGCTTTACCTTTACGCTTATAAGTATGTAGTTGAAATGACGTATTACAATTGTGACAAGTACCGAGACCACGTTCCCAATCATATGAAGCACACTTTGCCTTTTGATTTTTGGGTTTTCTATCGGAAGAACAGTTAGGACATATACCCTGCTTCTTTCCCTCTTCAAGCTTATGTTGATTGAATTCATCAATCAAAAATCCATTGATCTCTGTTTCTTGCATTTAATTTAATTTAATTGTTAATCACCGTCCCTGCATTCAGGGCATATATCACAAAAATCGTACTCTTCTTCGGATATGTCTTTCTCGCATATTTCGCATCCCATTAAAACGGTAGATCATCTTCTTGCTGTGTTAATTGTGGAGCTGCTTGTCTTTGATCATCTCTAGGTGCAGCGGCTACGTTATCTCCGTTAGTCCATACTACTTTAACGTTACCTAGATAAACCTTCGCAGCTTTTGCTTCACGTTCTTCTTTAGTTTGTTCTACGACTATTGGTCCTTGATTACCAAATTGGTCAACTTCGTCGTTAATTGTAATTGTAACACCTAAGTAGTTACCCTTTTTTCCCTTGTAAATTTTGTCTTTAGGGATGTCATTTAAGTTAATGTTTGCTTTAATAATACTTGCCATAATTTCCTTTTGTTATAAAGTCTTGTTAATAAAATAATTGTTTGGATTAAAATCCGGGTTTTCATAAAACAATTTATATTGTTCTACAGCTTGTTGCACTTTGTCCTTACCATTTTCATAGAAGGCATCAGAGCAATCGAAGATACCAATTTGTTTAGTCTTTTTATCTATAGCGATAAATACTAAATCATAACCGAATAACTTACGATAAATATAGGCTTGACTGTCGTAATTGTAACGGAAAGCTGAGCTTCTAAATTTCGATATATCACTTGTTGTTTTAAGATCAATAACTAATTTTTCATCGTGATTAACGATATCTGCTTTACCTTTCCACATCATTCCTTCAATCTTACCAATTCCAGGTTGTTCATATTCAACATTGATACCATTTATTAGATCTCTACATACATTGTTTGATTGCATTGTATCAATTAATAATTCTAGGTGATCTACTTCATGTTGTAATAAACACATTTCGCCTCCTGAAATCTCTCTATACGCTTTTGTATTCCTTGTAGTTGATTCGACTATCCTGTACTTTTTGAGTTTTTCTGGCTCAAGTATCGCTGTATGGAAGTAACCTCCAACTAAAAAGTTAATATTTGGCTTTTGTGGCGTGCCAAGCGCAAGAGGATTTGTTAACAGTGTAGAAATATCAGAATTACTTCTAAATTGTCGACCAAAATCACCGTAGTAATCTTCATCGCTTCTAAGTCTATCTAATATTTCTTTTTTGTTAAGATCTTTCATTTCTTATAGTGTTGTTAATTTAGTTTCTATTTCTTTTGAAATATTATACTTAGCTTTTATAGCTGATAACTTACCTCCTTTTTTAATAAATTCCACTGCTTTTGGATAAGCTGGATCTTTTTCTGAGGTTAATGTGTTTTTTGCTACAGGCGCTTTACCGTGCGAATTTGTTGCGTCGCTATCAGCAGTGTCATCAATTAAAAACAAATTACCGAGAGCATACTTTTTTCCATAACTAGAGGCGCTACCAAACTTCTGTGGCATTTGCATACCTTTTTGATTTAGATCTACACCTACTATTGCAGTAGCGTGTATAGCATAATCTGCATCGCCGTCGCTTATTGTTGCTGTTGTTTCCATTATTGGGAAAGGATCGCTTGCAATTAATTTTTCGTTAATTGTTACTGATACTTTTAATTCTAATAAATAAGGTTTAGTCGCTTCTAAAATATCTTCAGCCGATCTAAAATTGTATTTACCGAATGAATTGTATCTACTCTTTTTTGATTTGAATTTTGTCTGGATCGTTGCCAGCTTTTCGTTTAGTTTCATATTAATATAATTACATATTTAGTTACTCTTTTACATTACTCTGTACACTTAACTTAAAGGTAGTCAAGCACTTGCGTGTGATCTACGTTGTCTATTAATGTTTGTACAGCTTTCTTTTTTATCTCAGAAACAGTCACATAATAACGTGTTCCCTTGATATCTAATAAGCTAGCTATTTCTTTAGCCGAGTGCTTATCACAGTCTAAACCGTATGAAAGCCTTAGCACTTCATATTCTTTTTTATCTAAATGTTTTTGCATTAAACTTTTTAAATACACATTCATTAATTGAATATTGTAAGGTTCTGACTCATCTTCGATTTTATTAGCCCAACTACTTTCATTGTCTTCATCATTAGAAGATGGTTTATCTATACTTAAAAACATGGAATTAAAGAATAGTGCGACAGCAGCTTTATCATCAGGGTTTTTACGTATTTCATTTAACTTGTGTTCAGGTATTCTTATGTCACCTCTGTTAATATCTATACGTCTTCTAATAGCTCCTTTGACTCGCTTGCTTAAGAATGACTTCAATGTTTTTTCAATGTCATCTGATGCATTTAAAACTTCCCAATCAATTTTGTTTGCTGCTTTAATTAAACCTTCAGAACCGCATTGTATTAAATCATTAATACTTAACACACCGGATGCTTGATCTGATGTAGAAAACTTACGTGCTAGATTTTCTACTAAAGGTAAAAATTTAATTATAAGCTCTTTGGTATTGTATTCATCCCACATTAAACCTTCTAGGTTTGCAATAGATGTTTTGACGTCTTCTTTGTATCTTAGATAGTTTTGAATATTATACTTTTTCATATTGTCTATTTAATAAATTAAAATCTTTAATCTTCTGTTATACTTTCTTAAAAGCTTTGCTTTATTTTCTATGTTGCCGCCTAAAATAGTTATGTTTTTATTAAAACTGTACTCACCTTTAAAAGACGCAGTAACTATTTCGCTATGTAGTGAGGTTATTCTTGTTTCCAGAAACCTTACATGCTTTGCTTTTCTTCTGTTCTTTTTGTATTTCCGTATTAATATTTGCATAATTGTTGGTTTAATAATTCTTTTTCTTTCTTTAATTCATTACTCATATTTCTATGTATAGTTCTCGCTGAACAATTAAGTAATGAGGCTAATGCGTTGATAGTGATCTTGTTACCTTCTTCATTAATATCTAACATACATTGGTATATATCATCTTCAACTACAGCTTTTGATTTACCTACAAGTCTACCAACTATACTCATTTTTTCTTTAGGAGTTAATCCTGAATATTCTTTGAATATAATTTTTCTAATCTTGTTTTTTGGCGGAAACTCTAGATCATACATTAGAACATCGTAAACCATTTGTTCGTAATGCCATGTACTCATTTCAAAAGTAACAAAACCGTTTTGTTTATTGCATATTACTTTAGCAATTGTGTTAAAATCGTTTTGATCCATTTGAGGGTTTAAGTACCATAAAACAATTAAATGCCATTTAAGACTTTTATACGTGTTTATCTTAGCTTTACTTCTAAATAACTCATAACATTCATGTGTACCATCCTCATAAAAATCACCCCACTCAAATGATTCTGTTGGTTTATCAGTGATCGGAGATCTTCTATATATGATACGTCTCTTGTTTAAAAATTCAAGGTTTCTGTGTGACATTAGCCTACTACTATTTATACATTAATTAACTATCGTCGCATTCTTGCGCAATACTTAAGGTTTCAAAGTGAATTTGATTTATTGTTAATAAATCTTTATGTTCATGCTTTAGACTTATTATCCATTTACTTTCCATGGCCTAGTTTTTATATCTTCGTTTTTATTACGCACACTGTGCTTTTCTTTTTCATAATAATTCCAATATGCTGTGATGCTATCACCGTCTACTTTATATTCATCAGGCATACATTGTGGTGGTTCGACAAATCCATTATCTTTCATGCCAAGCGGCGGATAGAATAAAACATCACGGCATTTAGCAATACTAAGGTGATGCTTACTGTATCTAGCTGTATACTCTTGGCCTAACGCTATCATGTGGTCATATAGCCACCAATAATGATGTACACTTTCACGTACCCATATAGTGCTTGGATGATTAAGGTGTGCTTTCTTGTAAGGTACATTGTGTCCGTTTTCATAAACGTGATGCGCAGTACATAACATTTGAGCACACTCTAATATCATCTTAACCTTATGCTTGTCATAAAAGTAGCTCGCTGCTACCTTAGGATCTTCGTGTAAATAAAATATATTCATTAATATCGTTTTTTGCTTACTCTATTATAATGTTCATCAAGTAACATATCAGCTACTTCCATACTTATCATATTCTCGTTGTATAGTTTCCATATTAACTTACTCATACCATTTCGTAATAATAAGTTTGAAATCTTTCTATTATACTTCTACCGTATCTTGTATGAAATCCGTAACTATGCGTATATGCGTCTTCTATAGGTTTATTTTCTACAATTAGTAAAAACACATCCCATGGATTTAAATCTACCTCACAAGCTATTTCTTCTATAGCTTCAGACATAGCATACTTATCATGCTTCATTGTACCGTAGTTTTCCACGATATAATTTTCTATTTTATCTGCTTTAATATTATTCATAATTGCGTAAGGTTTTATATAGTGGATGACGATAACTATTAGCTTTAGTACGCTCGAAATAAGTGAACGTAGCTCTTTTACCGATATAATTTTGCACATTTTTTAGTATATTACGTCGATCTTGAAAGTTATAGCCTTTGCCGATAGGGCAACCGAACTCAATATCTTCGTCGTCGCGCATTAGAAACTTACCGATTAGACCTGTAAACTTACCTTTACCGGGTACATAGCCTACTATTGTCGCTTCGGCATCGTGAAAGTCTTTAAATTTTTGTAAGTTATAAGAACGTTTACATTCGTAAACACCGTTTAAACGCAAGATCGAGCCTTCGTAGCCTTGGTTAAGCCAGTCTTCGTGTATAGCATTTGCTAAATCTCGTGTTGCAACGCTATGAGTTGATACATACTTAACGCAATAAGAATACAATGGTGCAAGAGATAAAAAGTTCCATCGCTTTTCAAATGTAAGATTAGTATCTACAAAGTCATAGCAATGAAATTGTACGTAAGCTGCTGATTCAACTCTGTCGCTAGCTTGTGGCTTAGTCTTACGAACTAATGAGATAATTTTTTCGAAATCATTTTTTAATTCGTGATTGTATAATTCGCCGTCAAGTATAAGTTCAGGGTATTTTTCGAATACTGGTTTTAAGTTTTCAAGTATGTGATCTATGTTTAGCCAGGGTTTACCTGTACGAGACCACGCACCGTCTTTAGATATTACACAGCGAACGCCATCAAGCTTAGGTTGCATGAATACTTTCTCGGACCAGTCGACAGGTTTCTTGTCTACTTTGTATGCGAGCATAGGTTTTATCATAATTTTTTAATTTGGTTTTTAATGTTAATTATTTTGTTTTTAGTAATTGAAGCTTTTTCAAATTGCTCAGCTTTTACTTGACGATTTAGTTGATCTTCAAGTTCTTTAAGTTCAATAATAAGTACTTCTTCTTTTGACATACTAGGTGTACGACTTTTTAATTCTTCATATTCAGCGTAGAATTGCTGATCCCATTCTCTTTGCTTACTTAATAAAGCATCAAAAACTTTGTCAGCAATTTTTTTAGCTAAAAGATCTAATTCTTTTTCACTCATTAAGCGTAAGTAAATTTGTATACAGGTAGAATGTATTTGTTAATAAACTTACCTTTAGATTCTGAAGTACGTAAGCCTTCGAATACGTGGTTAGGAACCTTAGTGTAGTTGTAAGATTGATTATTATTAAATGTTAATTTTAATCTATAAGTTTCATACTCATAAATTGCTGTTGAAATTGCAGTAGAGTTTACTTGTACAATTTGCTTGGGTAATACTAGTTTGTTCATAATTTAATTTAATTTAGTTATTATTATTATCGATTGGCATTCGTGTTTGTTTTGTAATCTATTACAAACCCAGTTAACACTATTATATTCATAGCAATACTAGATATAACTTCATACAATTGGTGAAAAGAGTGTATGGATAAATGTACATGACCTACAACCCAAAATGGTATTGCTAAGTTTTGACTCACCCATACTAAAGTGTATTTAATAAAATCTTTCATTAATCTAATAGTGCCATATAAGCTTCAATGTTATTTTTACGAAACCAACTTAACGCTTTTTGAAAGTCATTTACTTGTTTAGGTGTAACAGATTTAGGTGCCATTTCAAACACATACTGAGATCCCATTATAAAATCGTACATAGATAATTCTAAGCCATTTAGTTCGTACTCTTGGTTGCTGAACGGGTTAATTACCGTTTCACCTTGTTCATATATGGTTCCTTTAAACCACTTAGGTACTGTTTGTTCTTTAGTTTTCATCTTTTAATTTTTTAAATATTATGTTATGAGCGGAAATTTTACTTATTTTTATACCGTAATGATTAGCTACAATCTGGTATCTTGACACGTCTTGTTTTACTTCTGACGTAAAACTTTTATACTTATAATCCTCATTAGTATTTATATTAACGACTCCGTCATATATTTCTTTTGAATCTTTAATAAACTGATCGTCTTGAGAAATCATTTCTATCCACTGTAATGAATTTATTGGGTCTTCTATTTTATCACCATAACCTTCGTCTATTAACTCATCCCTGATTTCATCTTCCATTCTACATAATAAATCTTCGTAATGTCTAGTAATAGCATCTTCAACAAGAATGTAGTCGTCACAGTAGATCTGGTCATAGTCAGTCATTGCTTCGTATAACACGTCTGTAAGCTCGCTTTTATAGTAGTATACATCTTCGTTAACGTTTATACTTTTTTCATCGCCAGTAGCAATCCATATAGAGTAACCGTCGGCGGTTGATTCTTCGTATATACTGAAGTCAGGGTTTTGCCATTGATCTGTTATCTCACAATTATAGTGTTCAAGTACTTGGTTTTTAGCGTGCTCATCATCGCAGCCTTCAATCCAACCTTTAGCTTCCATTCTTTGAGCTATTAACTCATTTGTTATAAATTTATTCTTCATTTGTTTCTATTAATTTAGTTATATAATTCCATATTTTTAATTCTTTTTCGGTACCGGTTATTAACAATTCCATTTCTTCTACTGTTATAGGTCCGATATTACCTGACTTTAAGTCACGTTTTAGATCTTGTATCTCAAAACCTAGGGTCGTAATTTTAGCGAAAGCTTTGTCGCTGGCTGATTGGTGAATAGCATTATATATCATAGTTCTTTCTTTTAAGAAAGGCATCGCCAAAAAAATCAAGTTTACATATTCTTTGCACATCCCAAGCCGTTCCGTATTTTATGTTTGTAAAGAACTCTTCGCTTTTTAACTCTGCAATAATCATTTCATATGTATGTGGGTATTTTTTACCATACTCTTTAATAGCTTCTTTGTTTTTGGTCATTAACCTTTGGTATAAGTTCATATTATATTATTTTTATATTCATTAATATTATCGATCGGTGATCGTGTTTTGTTTGTAAATTAGTCTTGGTATTTTTTAAGTGTCATGTCATTTACTTTATCAATGATCTCATTACCTACCATAGTGAAGTAACCTTGTGCATAGATAGATCTTTTTCCGTCAGCTTCAGCTGCTTTAACATCTTCTTCTGCTTGTTCGATAGCGGATTTTAACGCTGTTTGGATGAAATACTTTTCAAATCCGTTAAATTTTGTTTTACTCATTTTATTTAATTTTAAATTAGTAACTAGTGAGGAATCGAACCTCATACCCGTCGGTAGCCATAGTCATTATAGGCTCGTGAAAACGTTTACCTACTTCAGTACTAAACCTGACCTAGTTCCATCCAGACATTTCCTAACCGCTTTTCGGTAACCTAAATTAGTTACACTCTAACCGAGTCGCAGGTTTGTTATTTATTCGCTGGTCTTATTTGTTATTACATATATATTATCGATCAGTGATCGTGATTTCTTTGTAATCTAATTCTAATTCGTAATACCTTCTTTTAGTGGACATATACATTTTCTCAACCGCATGGAACATTACTTCGGCGTGTATAGCATCGTAATCGTCGCCATCGGCAGAGTAATTTTCCAGTTGCCAATCAATACTGTCATCCATAAGTTCGAGGGTTATACTAGCGACATTATCCGCTATTTCCTGTATTTTTTTATTTTGATTCATATATTCTAGTTTTTAGTTCATTTACTTTTTCTTGCAGGTACCAATCATCTTCATAGTTGAGGTTGATGTACATTGATAGTTCTTGTAGTAGATCCGCTGTTAATTTCATAATTATACTGGTACGTAGGTTAATCCTTTATAATTGAACCACTCAATGATTCCGTCTTGATCTTTGTCTTCGTTGTATATAAAACCGAAGGTTGATGGTAATTCGCCGATCAAATATGGTTTATATTGTACGCCATTTAACTTAATTCTTTTGGTTTTAAGAAACTTTATTTTATTCATTGTTTTTAGTTTTTAAATTCATATATATTATCAATATTTAATCGTGTTTAGTTTGTAAAAATTCATTTGTCGCTTTAAACCTTAATTCTTTAAGCTCTTTAAAGTAATCTACGTTTTTAATGTAGAAGTCGATCGCTTCTTTCATTCGTTTTTCAGTAAACTTCGTAAAGCTTGAGGTTTCTACATGCTCAAGTAAAGCTTCATCACTACATTTATACATTGTTGCTTTATCTCCTTTGTAATCCGTTACTTCTATTTGTTTGTAAAAATATCCTTTATACTTCATAATTATCTTTTTGTTTTGGTTATTAAATCGTTTACCAACATTTCATAGGTTTCACCCATTTCAGCAACAACATCGTATTTGACGAAATCTTGTATTTCTCTAATGTATTGCCCTTCGCATCCGGGTTTGTTTTGGTTTTTAAAATACTCTATAGTATCGTCGTTCCACTGTATCTCCATGATTATCTTTTTATTGCCCAGGCGGCAGCGGTGCCAAGATCGGTTAATACTTTATTCACTCGTTTTAGTACTATAAGTACTTTGTGTGTAAATTTTCTCATTGTTCTATTTTTTCTTTTATTACTTCTTTATTACTATGTGCCATCCACTGGATTTCACTTAAACGGAATCCTTCGTTATCTATAAACTCTTCAAAGTCTTCTACCGAATTGTCTATTTCATATTGGTGTACCGTTCCGGTCACAAAATTTAATATTGTTATATACTTCATTTTTATTTATTATTATTTATTAACCACATTAACTGTGCATATTCTTCATATTCTTGTTCGCTATTAAATCCGTGATATTCTTTCATTGTTATTAATTTTAAATTCATATATATTATCGATAGGTAATCGTATTTAGTTTGTATACTTTTTATCGTAGTACATAGTGTGAATTCTCTCCGATTTACCTTGAGCTACCCATAGCTTAGTGTGTGAGTATGACCTACCTTTACTACTAGCACCTTTAGCTCTCACTTGGTACTTTTTATACTCTTTTGCAGTTAAACCACTACAATAATCGCCCTTAGTTACGGTTGTACGGTGTATTCTCGCATTTTCACTTTGTTTCGCTTTTACATACGAACATAATTCTTTCATCGTCAT
>Ga0209634_1002272_pt1 | contig 13501 bp, 9 predicted proteins | sample LinPmetageLP40_FD_184043 | JGI IMG/M metagenome (GOLD analysis project Ga0209634, IMG submission 184043) | Marine viral communities from the Pacific Ocean - LP-40 (SPAdes) (version 2) | ecosystem: Environmental > Aquatic > Marine > Oceanic | place: Pacific Ocean | collected 2010-08-26
TGGAACAAGAGCGAGTTAGAAACCTGTTCGCATTAGACATAGCGGTTACCATAGACGAGTGCAAAGTTTTGTACCCAGACTTCGATGATCTTGGTGAAGAGTTACAGCACATATTGTGCAACATGATGTTCAATATGGGTCGTCCTCGGCTATCCAAGTTCGTCGGCATGAAGGCTGGCGTTGATGCTCGTGACTACAACGAAGCCGCCGACCAGATGGTTGATTCCAGATGGTATACTCAAGTGCCAAATCGTGCTAGAAGATTAGTAGACAGGATGAGAGCTTTACATACTGAGGAATAGATTATGCCCCTTCAGAAAATATTACTTAAAGCAGGTGTAAACCGCGAAAAACCCAGATACGCAGCTGAAGGCGTTTGGTACGAGAGTGACAAAGTACGATTTCGTCAGAGTTTGCCGGAAAAGATAGGGGGGTGGGAACGTATTTCTGCAACTACTTTTCAGGGTGTGTGTCGGTCACTTTGGAATTGGATTACATTAGGGAGCCTTAATTACATCGGTGTAGGCACTAATCTTAAGTTTTACGTAGAATTGGGTGGCGCGTACAATGATATCACACCGATCCGAACTACTACGTCTGCAGGTGCGGTTACTTTCTCCGCTACAGATGGTTCTTCAGTTATAACCGTAACAAACACGTCTCATGGAGCTATCGCAGATGATTTTGTTACTTTTTCTGGTGCAGCTTCTTTAGGAGGCAATATAACCGCAGAAGTTTTGAACCAAGAATATCAAATAGCAACAGTTACTGGGGCAAACACTTACACCATAACAGCTAAAGACATATCCGGCGCTACAGTTACAGCTAATGCTAGTGATAGTAGTAATGGTGGTGGTTCTACTGTTGGCGCCTATCAGATAAATACTGGGTTTGCGTACTCTATTCCACTCACCGGCTGGGGGGCAGGCACTTGGGGAGCAGGCACTTGGGGGGTCGGTGGCGTGTCTTCTAATGCTATTAGATTGTGGAGCCAACAAAATTTTGGAGAAGACCTAGTATTTGGGCCACGTAATGGAGCTATATTTTACTGGGACGCTACTAATTCTTCATCTCGTGCGGTGTTGTTATCTAGTCTAGTCGGTGCGTCTGACGTGCCGATACAACAACAAGTATTGCTAGTATCAGATATCAACAGATTTGTGTTTTGTTTTGGAACTAATGATATCGGCACATCTATTGTTGACCCTATGCTTATCCGTTGGTCTGACCAAGAAAGCGCGGTTAACTGGACACCTTCAACTAGTAATCAAGCAGGTAGTCTTCGGTTATCCAGCGGAACTGAAATTGTAGCTGCATCGCAGGCGCGTCAGGAAGTCCTAGTCTGGACTAATTCTGCGTTATATTCTTTGCAATATGTAGGCGCACCCGCTGTCTGGGCAGCGCAATTAGTAGGTGAAAACATATCTGTAGCTTCGCAAAATGCTGTAGCTTACGCTAACGGCGTAGCTTATTGGATGGGCAGAGATAAATTCTACAAATATGATGGTCGTACACAGCCGCTACGTTGTGATTTACGGCGGTTTATATTTAGTGATTTTAATGATACTCAATACGATCAAGTATTTGCGGGTACTAACGAAGCTTTTCACGAAGTATGGTGGTTCTACTGCTCTACTAATCAAACCGATATTGATAGGTATGTAGTATACAATTACTTAGAAGATATATGGTATTACGGCACTTTGGCACGTACTGCGTGGCTTGATTCTGGGCTACGTGACTACCCACTCGCCGCTACATATAGCTACAATCTAGTAAACCATGAGTTAGGTGTAGATGATAATGAAGGTGCAACTACACAGCCTATAGCCGCATCTATATCTTCTGCACAGTTTGATTTGGATGATGGGCATAAATTCGCTTTTGTGTGGCGTGTGCTACCAGATATTGAATTTACTGGCTCTACCAGCGCAGCCCCAGAGGCTGTAATGACTTTGTTTCCTCTTGCTAACTCAGGTTCTGGGTACAATAACCCAGCATCTCAAGGAGGCTCTAATACTGGCACAGTTACCAGAAGCGCAGTGCTACCTGTTGAACAGTATACAGGACAGCTTAATACTAGAGTTCGAGGTAGGCAAATGTCTGTAAAAGTAGAGTCCACCGCTGCAGGAGTTACATGGCAGCTAGGCACTCCTAGAATAGATATGCGTCCTGATGGTAGGCGCTAATGGCTAATGTAATTAACAAAGTAGAGCCACCAGCTCTACCATTGGCACCAAACGAGTACGAGCGTCCGTTTACAGATCAGAATAGTAATATTCTACGTCTGTTTTTTAATCGTATTGCAAGTACGCTTGGAGCGCTTCTTGATACTGACAACGGGGGTAAGTTTGTACATTTTCCCTATGGAGTATTTTACAGTACCGTAGATCAAACAGCTTCTAATGCAAATACAGGGTATGCAGTAACTTTTAATACTACTCGTGCAAGTAGCGGTGTAAGTGTGGCTAATAACTCTAGAGTTACTGTCGATAGCGACGGAGTGTATCATGTAAAAACCACATTACAATTAGCATCTAGTAGTAGTTCTTCTAAGACTATATCTATTTGGGTGGCAATAAATGGCACAGCACAGGTGTACAGCGCGCACGAATATATTATTTCAGGTTCTGGCGGTAAAGATATCGCCAATTGGAATAGTTCTTTGTCCCTTACAGCAAATGATTATATAGAAGTTTTTTGGGCCACAGATGACACTAATGTAAGTTTAGATGCTTCTGCTGCCGCTTCCCCTCGCCCCGCAGTAGCCTCTGCAGGAGTGGCATTAACATTTGTAAGTAATTCATAGTTAAGTTTGATAACAAGTTATGGTGTTCAAAGGCAAAACTTGCATATCTTTGAGTATTTTGTATATTAAAATACCCTTAACTAGGAGCGACAAATGGATTTTCTTGAATTTTTTAATCGTTGTGCAGAATTATCTGTAGTCCGTGAAGATATTTTTATACGCGCCACTTCTATGGATACTTCCATAACAGAAAACGCTACTGGGCTAGACAGCTTAGACGGTGTTTTAACATATCAATATATCTCCGAAGTGTTTGATTTAGATGATGAAGCGACTATGAACATGCCTACAACATCTATACAAGACCTTAAAGATTATTGTGATAAACATAAAAATAGAGACTTCAATACTGTTGAAGAAGCTATGGAGGTCGTAGGATGATTTATATGACCTATTCTGCTACGGCATGCACTGACGAAATTCATACGTATGAAGATATAGCTTTTCCGCAGCGTGCGCATGTAATGCCTGATACGTTTCGTAACGCTAAAACTGGGTTAGCGTATCCTCCGCATAACATGTTTAATAAAGTTATTACAGCTGAAGCTATAAAATATGTTACAGAAAACCCTGTAAAAGGTAAAACGGCGTTCATTTTTGCTGCAGGTACTCAAGGTTGGGTAGGAACTCAGTCACGTTACGATAAAAATCCTGAAGCTGAATTACATTACAAAACTAAACTGCCTTTTATTACGTTAACGACTATATACGCAGGACGAGTCGCGGCAATGTTTCGTGTTCACGACCATGTATCCACAGATGCTAGCGCATGTGCGTCCAGTTTAAAGGTTCTTATGGATATGCAGAACCTTATGTTCTACTACGGATTTGATCGCGCAATCATATTAAGTGGGGAAAACTCTGTTTGTGTACAATCACTTGAGTTTTTTGGGGATTCTAAAGCCTGCCTAACATTAAAAGATGAAGATGGGGGCAAACGTAAACCTTCAGCTTTTGACGATGTAAATAATGGGTTCTACGTAGGACAGGGCGCAGCGCTTACTATATTTGAAAAAGAACACCCAAATATGCGCGCTCCACTAGCTAAATTTATGGGCGCGTACACTTCTGCAGAGGACAATACTAACCCATTAGGGCAATCTGAATGTGGAGAAGGGTACTCAAAAGCCATAGATGGTGCATTATCTGTAGCCAAACTACATAAAAATAAAGTAAGATTAGTCAAAACGCATGGAACTGGTACGCTGGTCAACAATGCTGCGGAAAAATCGGCCCTATTACGTTCTCTTAATGAGTTCGTGGCGACTTCTTATAAGCCGCGTATAGGGCATACACTTAGTGCGAGCGGGCTATTGGAGACTGGGTTGTTACTGGACGATTTAAAATCTGGTTTTGTACCTAAAATTTGTAACAGAACAACTATAGATGACGTCTTTCTTTCTGATGATGTTTCTGCGGTTGACGGACCTTTTCTAAGCCTAGCTGCAGGTATGGGAAATGTTTTTTCTGCCGCTTTGTTTTCTACGGAAGTGTAGATTATGATAGTTGATAGCAACAAAAAAGTACTAACTACTCCCGAAATAATTGCTGCTTCTGTAAATCAAATAGGTTTTCCTGAAGATATACCCCTAGAAGCTGTGTTATTATCTATCGCTAAGGAAGGGAGTCTAGAGACCGCAGATACTATACAAATAGGGAATACAGTATTTTTAGGTCAAACCGGCACGGGTAAAAACAAAAACAAAATGGTAGGACGTGCTTTTAACATAGATACTGGTAAAAATTTTGTTGAAAGTGGGTTTAAGTATTTTGACTACCTACGAGAAAAAGGAATCACACATTACAGCACATGGTTTACTGAAGACACGTTTTTAAATGCTTTCCGTGTTTTTCAAAGACGTACTGATAAAGACGGTAGTGGGTCAACAGCGATAGGTAAATTAAAATCTGGAGGTTATGTAGTCTATCTAAAACTCTTTGCAAAGTCGAAGGAGTCGTAGTTTGAGCGTTGTTTTTGATGTTATTGACGATGTTATAGGTGGTGTTACTGACACAATTTCCGATGTTATTAGTTGGGTTGGAGATACTGTAGCGGATGCTGGTGACTGGGTTGTTGACGAGATAGTTAGTCCAGTTGTAGACGCAGTTGATGATGTCATTGCAGCAGTCAAAGACGACCCTCTAAAGGCTATTGCTACGGCTATAGCATCTTATTATGCACCGTGGGCTATACCATTAATTGAAGGCGCAGACGTAGCGCAAAACGGTGGGGATATAGGTGATATCCTTGAAGCTTCCGCAAAAGCTTATGTAGGACAACAAATAGGGTCATATGCAGGGTCATATGCCTCCGGCGCTGCCAGTACCGCAGGTGCAAGTGCAACCGCTGCAACTATTATTGGCACTGCTTCCGGTGCCGGTGCTAGTGCGTTAGTTACTGGGCAAGACCCTGTACAAGCGTTTCTTACTGGTGGAATACAAGCGGGCGTTAACGCTGGGCTTGGTTATATAGATAGTCAAATATCTGGGGATACAAGTGGAAGCACTGGAGCTGCAGTGGGGGATCCCGGTGGTGTTGGAGATCCCGGCCCTGTAGGGCAAACACAAAGTTTCCTAGATCAAAATCCTACAGTCAAAAATGTAATATCCGCCTCACTAACTGCAGCGCTTAGTGGTAAAGAAATAACCGGCGATGTCATTATGGGCGCGGTTATAAAAGGAAAAATAACTACAGAAGCGGTGCAGAGTTATTTAGATACAGATAACTCTCTTAACGAGGCACAGCTAGCCGCGCTTACTTCTACTATTCAGAACGTAACTAACGCTACATTTAGCGGTGCCGATGTATCCGATGCTTTATACGCGTCTATAAATACATATGGCACGCAAGAACTTAACAAAATAATTGATAAAAACGTAAAGAATACTATCGACAAAGTTACTGGCGATTATCAGAAACTAGAAGGCAAAGCAGAAGAAATTACTTCCGTAGAAGGCCGGTATAAAGGTAATGCCGATAAATACAACAATTACGTAAACTCTCTAGAAGGTAAAATAAATGCGCGTAACACAGCTAAAGTTGAAGTAGACAGGCTTCGTGGAGTATTACAAGCAAATGCAGGGCAACCAGATGCTGTGTATGGTCCAATTGTAACCGCCTACAATAATGCTGTAGCGCAATACAATCTAGCGGCGACAAACGCTGACAACTATTATAATAATTTCTTTACTGGTAATGGTGAAGCAGCAACGCTTAAAGCAAGTCTAGACTCTGACTATTCGACTATGGAGAAGCTTACTGCCGAGTATCAGACATTTAAAGACACGCTTGTATCTAGCGCAGATCAACTGGATGATGTCTTGGCACCAGTATCTGAGGCTACGCAAAAAGCCTATGTACGGGCAATGACCGACGATGAGTTTAACGTAGAAGAATATAAAAACGTTAACGGTCTAAGCAATCTAAGCGACGATGAAGCACGCTACCATTGGCTTACTGAAGGCAAAGAAAACAGCCTGCCAGTAAACGCTGCGCAGTATAAAACCGAATTTGATAATGCAGTAACCTCATCTATGCAGGGTACTCTTGAGGCAATGGGGTTAAGTATTACAGACCTTACACCTGCGCAGATTAAATCTTTACGAGAACAAACATTAGCCTATGGCGAAGGCAACTTACAGTCGTTGCGCGATATTAAAAATAGTTCTGCCGCTATTGCTACTACTTTTAGAGACAACATCGGTAAAGGTGCAGTTGAAAATGCAGAAGAACTTATAGGTGGGACGTCGCCAGAACAACTTCAAAACCTTTTAGATGCGTATCAAGTATCTAGCTATGATAAACTACCAGATGATGTAAAAATTAAAATTACAAACGCCGCACTAGAAAAACAAACAAAACAGAACATTATTAAGCCTGCAGATGTGTCAGATGCAGATATTCTTAGCGGTAATGCAAAAGTAAACACTAATGCAGATGGCTTACTTGAATGGGGTAAGATAGATGTCATTGTCCCCGTGCCAAAATGGAGCAGTAGGTACGGTCAAATTGTAACTGAAACAGAACGGTATAACGGTAGTTATTACGAGAAAACTGTAACGGGGTTCAAAGGAGATAAATTATATGAAGTAGGCGGCTTTGTTGAAGAAACTGCTGATGGCGATATGCTATCTGTAGATAAATTATATAGTTCAGACGCCAAATATGAACCCGATGGCGTGGATGAATACGGTAGGTTACGAATTAACGTTACCATGGGTAGCACGCTCATAGACCTGTCGCATCTCAAAGATACCAATGCCGGTTCCTACCTAGACACACTTGCTGATATGTCAGCAGAAGCTGTGCAAGAAGCAGTGCAGGCAGGTGTAACAGGACTACAGCAGCAGTATGAGTTTGCCAAAAATGTAGCCACATATGTAGCTAACACCGAAATTGGACAAGATATTGTTGAAGCTGGTGCAAGTATCGCTAACAGCGACTTTGGTAAAAACACTGCAGGTGTGGTGCTTGATGCTGGCGGCGAGTTGCTTCAAACTTTTAATGATGTGTTGTATTTCGCAGGTATAAATCCAGATACCACACCAGCAGGTAAGTTAGCCAAAGAAATGATTGCCATGGGGGGCGATCTAAAAACTTCTGATTGGAAAGCTGCGTCTGAAAATATAAACAAAATTATGGATAGTGCTAATTACAATGATGATGGCACATTAAAAACCAGACCAGATGGCAGTCCTATTCCTTGGTATGAACAGGCTTTCAATAAAGCAGTGTCCATAAAAGATGCTATAGGCTCTGATCCTATTGTGTTTGCTTCTGAATTTATAGGGAAAGAAATACTACAAGAAGCTCCTGTATATTTGCTTAGTGGTGGATTAGGTAATGTTGCGGGACGCGCAGCTAAATTTGCTAGGTTTGGCGAAGAGTTTTCCCAAAAATTAAGTAAAGGTACAAAACTTACTACTAGTCAGGTATTGGACTTAGCAGAATCAATAGGTGGTTCTACTGGTAGCGCGTTTGATGATGCTTACGCTACAGCTATTAAAGCTGGCTATAACGAAGCGGATGCAGAAGTATATGCGCTGGAAAAAGCTACAACTACGGGGCTTGTAGCAGGACTTACTAATGTTGTTACAAACACTACCCTTGGGGGTGCTGATCTTCAAAAAATTGTATTTGGAGATAAGAAAGTTGGAAGTTCTTTAACAGGTGCGCTGGACATATTTGTTAAAGAGGCGCGGCAAGAAGCTCTAGAAGAAGGTGTACCACAAGCGTATTTAGAATCTCAACTGTACAAACTTGATCCTACGCGAGACGTTGTTGGTAACGTTGTTGGCAATTCACTGCTAGGCGCAATATCTGGTGGAGGTACAGGCACTTCTATATATGGAACTTCGGCAGCACTAAATGCAACGGGAGATGCGGCTTCCAATGTGTTGATGATGTTTAACCCTGAAGTGCGTAAGGTCGTACAGAATGAAGGTGGGTTAGACGCAGCAGGTGTTACACAGCAGCTTAACGATCTTGGCATATCTGACAACACCATACAGTCAAACATACTTAATACTTTATTTGACACAGACTACACAAGCACGGGCGAAGCTGCGCAAGCCGCAGTAGAGTATGCTACAGAAAACGACATACAGTACAAGTTTACAAAGGATGAACTTACCGACTTTACTGGTGCTAATGCCGATGCAGATTTAGCAGCTTTAGTAGATAATTTTGTAGACCCACGTTACCTAGACGCGCAGGAGATTATTGACGCTGCAGCAACAGAAGGCGTGACACTTACAGAAGAACAAGCACAGCAGTATGTAAGTCAAACGGACGAAGCCGCAGGCGTTACTAATATTAAAACTGAGTATGACCCGCAAGGTGTCATATATAGCGAAGCGGAGCAGTACCTTACTGACCTTGGGTATAACCCAACAGAAGATGAAATTAGTAGTTTTGTTGAGCAAATTAGTGAGACTGAACAACAACAAGCAGTGGGAGAATACGTAGACCCACGCATGACTAGCACCGAAGAAGCTACAGAGTTTCTTACATCTTTAGGATATGACCCTACAGAACAGGAAATTGCTCAATTCGTTGGGCAGTATGGAGAAGAGGCGCAGCAAGCAGCCATTGATAAATATGTAGACCCACGTTTGGTTACAGAAGAAGAAGTTTATGATGCGTACTCTATGTTGGGCCTTTCTGATGTGCTTGAAGGAGACGTTACTCCTCTTGTTGGGCAGTATGCGCAGGAAGAACTATTAGGGAAACTTGAAGAAGCTCTACCTGACGCACAGTTTAACGTACTGCAGTATAAACTTGGCAATCCTTCTACTGACGGTGAGCCTGCTACGGGCATATATGCAGAACTTGAACAACTAATAAATTCTGGGGTTGCACAAGATGACGCTATCCAACAGATTAGCGATGATTTAACTTCTAGTTTCCAAGAACTGCAGGATGCAGGTTTAACACAAGACCAAGCAATAAATCAGCTTGGGGATGATATCACTAACCTTGAGACTGATCTAACTGGGCAAATAGGTGATGTTGGATTTGATGTTCAGTCTATAGCAGAAATTATTGGTAAGCCTGCAACCGAGGTCACTGACGTAGATGTAGATTTTGTTGCTGACCTTATCGCACAGACAGAGGCTTTGTCTGATCCTAGCACATTTGAGTTTACAGACGCACAGTTACAATATGATGTTACAGGTGACGGTATTGTTGACATAAACGATCAGAACCTGTTAAATAATGCTATCCAAGGTCAAGATGTAACCTTTGCGCCCGACTCACAATTTGAATCTGCTACAGGGATATTTGCACAGTTAGATGCGCAAACACAGGCACAAATGGATGCCCAAGCGCAAATACAAGCACAGTTAGATGCGCAAACACAGGCACAGTTAGATGCGCAAATGCAACTATCTCAACAAGTAGAAGATGAAGCCAAGATGCGTAATGTAAGGGATTTGCAAGGTATGTTACTAGAAGAAGCTAATAGAACTACATCAGTAAAGTCACTACCAGTAGCTGAAATTGGCCCTGCTTACGACTTTGAAAGTATCTTTAGAGACACTGGGCAAGAATCTTTTTACAAATCTCCGTACGCACGGGGTGGAGTCGTCGATGTTAATAAAAAACTATTGCGGCTTATTGGAGGTAAGTAATGTCTGATTTTAATTTTTTAGATGATATCGCAGACGCTTTCAAAACTGACGGCGAATATGATATGTCAAAAATTGTTGGTGCCGGTGCCGGTGCTGCGCAATTGTTTGGTTTATTTGGTGATGGAGGTAGTGGGCAAAAGTCAGGCTATCAAGGTAAAATCCCTACATACACTGCCACTCGCATGCAAGTCCCTAACACATACGATCCAGAGCGCCGTCCGGGCAGTGGAGGGCAAAGATATTTTACCGATATTGATTATGCGGGAGGTGATCCCACCGCACAAGCCGCTGGATTGGAAGCGCTAAATAAAGCAAATATAGCGTCTAGAAACAGGGCCGGTACTCAAATGCCAGACGTTTATGCAGCGCGACAAGCTGCTGCCCAACAAGCTGCTGCCCAACAAGCTGCGGCTCAACAAGCTGCTGCCCAACAAGCTGCAACTCAACAACCTTTTCAAGTAGGAATAGGCGCCCTAGCCTCTGGAGGTATCATTGGACTTAAAGAAGGTAAGTATTTGGACGGTGCCACTGACGGTATGGCTGATAAAAAACCTGCTGTAATAGATGGAGAAGAGCCAGCACTATTAAGTGACGGCGAGTTTGTTATTCCAGCAGACGTAGTAAGTCATCTTGGTAACGGCAACTCTGACGCAGGCGCAAAAGTTCTTGAGCAAATGATGGCTAGAGTACGCAAAGAACGAACAGGTAGTGCCAAACAAGGCAAAGAAATTAACCCTGAAGAATTTCTACCGGTATAGGAGAATAAGTTATGACAGATTCAATCGATACCTCAGCACCGCAACAGACCGGTCAAGAATCCGCGCTCTCTAACTATGTCGGTCCTTATGTTACCGAAATGCTTGGGCGTGGTCAGGCTCTTGGATCTACGGACTACCAAAGTTATGGCGGACCTCTTACCGCTGGAGCTTCTGCAGGGCAAGATGCAGCATTTCAAGGTATAGCTGGGATAAACATACCTACAGATCAGATGGGTGCGTTTACTCCGGGAAGTTTTACTGACGCCGGCATTGCCTCACAGTATATGAATCCGTATTTAATGCAGGCTTTACAACCACAAATTGATGAAGCACGTAGACAGTCAGATATCCAACGTTTAGCTGATGCGGGTAGGTTGACACAAGCCGGTGCATATGGTGGGTCACGACAAGCTATTATGGAAGCTGAAGGTAATCGTAACCTATTGCAGAATCTCGCAGGTATTACAGGCACTGGATATGCTACCGCGTATGATAAAGCTGCGCAGCAATATAACACAGAGCAAGGACGACAACAAACCGCACAAGATGCAACAAACACTTATGGGTTAGCAGCGCTTACCAAACAAGCTGATTTGGGCGCACAGCAAAGAGGTATAGAACAAGCTGGAATTGACGCAGACTACGCGCAGTTTAAAGAAGAGCGAGACTTCCCATATAAACAAGTTCAGTACATGCAGTCATTATTGCAGGGGCTACCGCTAGCCACACAATCATATACTTATGCAGAGCCAAGCGAATTAACAAAAATAATGAACACTACTGGCGGTACTATGGACCTGTACGATCAAATATTTGGGAGTTAATAATGGCTTACGGCATTGACGATATAGTTCAAGATAAAGTAGATGCGTACCGTGGTAATCCTGCAGCACTACAAAAACGTCATGCGGCTAGTAAAGAGCTTATTGATTTACTTGCGTTGCAAAAATTAAAATCAGAAAAAGATAGTGCTGCACGTCAGATGCAAATGCAGATGGATAATAAGCCACAAACTATTGCGCAACAGATGGAAGCTGAGTTAGTAGGTCAGACTAAAAATGAAATGTTACAAGGTGTTGCTGGGGTAATGAAGACTAACCAAGCCAAGCAACAAGCTAACATGCAACGTGTGGCTGGCGCAGGACTACCTAAATCAGCCGCCGCAGCGCCACCACAAGGTTTAGCAGCGCAACCAAAACCAAACATGCAGATGATGGCACAGGGCGGTATCGTTGGGTATGCTAAAGGTAAAGATGTGTCTGCAATTAGAGCAAAACTACTTGCCGAAGTTAATGCTCAAAACATTAGTGATGACGAAAAAGCAAAATTAGTTGCGGCAGTAAACAAAATTCCTACAGCACAATTAGCTCAATCTTCGTCAGTCACCATACCTACACTAAGAGCTTTTGGAATAGGTGGGAAAAAAACTAGCAGCGCTCCTGTACCAATACAAGACGATCCTGCTCTTGCTAAAAAATCTGGTACTGCTTTTTTCCCAATGCAAGGTCCAGCAAAAGTTCCTGATCCCGTGGCTGGTGTTGGTGACGATATGATGGCTGGTTTAGGTGGACCAGCAATTGAACCACCAGCAGCACCAGAAGTAAAACCTGACAATGGATTAGCAGGATTAAGAGCCGCGGTGGATAACGTTCCAAAACCAATAGGCACCGCTATACCTGAGTCAAAATTACCCGCATTTAATGCAAATGATTATAAACCTGATATGACTAAAGCTGATGAATATAATAAAGGTCTAGCTGATAAATTTACAGGCTTAATGAACCAAGATCCCGCAGCCGCCGCCGCCGCTAAACGTGCAGAAGCTCTTAAGTATATGGATTATACGGATGAAGAAAAACAGTTGCGCCAAGCTAATATTGATGAGTTGAAGGGCATTGAAGAAAAAAGATACGGTAGTGAAGATCAGCTAAGAAAACAAAGACTTATTCAAAATTTAATTAGTGCTAGGGGTTCTACAGTTGGGGGCGCATTGGCATCAGGCGCACGAGGTTCTATTGCAGAACGTGATAAACAACGTGCCGGTATTGATTCGCTTATGGCAGCACGTCAAAAAGCTCAGACTGAACAAATGGATAAGTCTCAAGCTATACGCAAAGACGCATATGGCGAAGGCACTTCAGCAGAAAATCAAGCGTATCAAAATATACGTGCAGGAGTCGATGGTCTTAGAGGGTTAGGCAGTGACGCAACAAATAAAGCTGTAGCAGATGCTGATAGGTTATTAGCAGCGCGTGTAGCCGCAGAAAATAGAGACACAGCTAATCGTCAGATGGAATTAAGGGCTACGTTGCAGATTGCAGATCAAGCATTTAGAGGTGATTTAGCTCAATACAAAGGTGAGGTTACTGTAGCAGTAAAAACTATCGAAGCTGTAATGGCTAAAGAGAAGAATGATATTACTGCGCAACACAATGCAGCCATGCAGGCTATATACCAAGGCCAAGGCAGAACGCAATTAACTAAAGTTATAGCTACTATCGGTCAGACTATTGGGAATATTGAAAAACTTTATGTTGATGCTTACGCTCCGATGATGGCAGAAGCGGCGGCAGGAGCAGGTAGAAAAGAATACAAAGGTCCGACAGTAGCTGAACTTAAAGCACAAATAGCTGAGTCTGTAGAAGCGTCTACACGAGATCTAACAACATTACTGGATGACTCTAAACAAACACTTGATGGTGGTAGTAGTAACGACGGCTATACTGTAAATACTATTTAATAAGGGACTATTATGGCGCTATACGAAGTTACTGGCCCTGACGGAACTACCTATCAAGTA
>Ga0209634_1002275_pt1 | contig 13493 bp, 10 predicted proteins | sample LinPmetageLP40_FD_184043 | JGI IMG/M metagenome (GOLD analysis project Ga0209634, IMG submission 184043) | Marine viral communities from the Pacific Ocean - LP-40 (SPAdes) (version 2) | ecosystem: Environmental > Aquatic > Marine > Oceanic | place: Pacific Ocean | collected 2010-08-26
TGAGGATAGTCCAGAAGAGGAATGTGGCGTTCCAGTTGATGGAAGATTCCCGCTGTTGAAAGATCCTTCAGACAGTAATGCCCCTATTGAAGGTACTCTGCGCTATGCTATTGTGTCAATTGGTTTGATCAGCTTCTTTAAAGACCGTGAGTTAAAACTGGAAGTATTCATCAAGGATCGCAAATTACAGGACAGCAACACTGTCACAATTACTGGTAACAAAGATAATGACAACGGTGTCAGTTTCACTTTAGCCGGAATTCAGGTCAACTAGTGTTAAGTTAACACTAGTAAATTTCCGGGAACTGATCAGGAGTAGCTTCCGCTATCAGATCATACACCTTGTCAAATACATCTTCTATACTTGGCTTTGAGAAATAATCTCCATCTGATGAATAAGCTGGTCGGTGTTCTTGAGCAGAAATAGTCAATGGCTTAGAATCCAAATATCTATACCCGTTCTGCTCTTCCAATACTTTCTGCATCATAAATGCAGTCGCACCACCAGGAACATCTTCATCTGCAAATACAATGCGATTGGTCTTTTTTAAAGATTCTACGATCGTATGATCAATGTCAAATGGCAATAGTGTCTGGACATCAATCACCTCACAAGAGATTCCTTCGGTAGCGAGTTGATCAGCCGCATCCATTACTATTCGACACATCGAACCATAGGTCACAATGGTCACATCTTTTCCAGTCCTCAACACATCAGGTTTACCTAAAGGGACTGTGAACTCACCAATATTTTCTGGGATACTTTCCTTAAGACGGTATCCATTAAGGCATTCTATAATCAATGCTGGGTCGTCAGATTGAAGCATCGTATTGTAAAAACCTGCCGCTTGCGTCATATTTCTAGGGACTAACACATACATTCCTCTCAAACTATGAAGAATCATCCCCATCGGAGAACCTGAATGCCAAACACCCTCAAGTCTGTGTCCTCTGGTTCTAACGATTAATGGTGCTTTTTGTCCACCTTTTGTTCTGTATTGAAGACAGGCTACATCATCAGAAAGTGTTTGCAGTGCATATAATAAGTAATCAAGGTATTGAATCTCAACAATGGGTCTCAATCCCCTTAATGATGCTCCAATGGCCTGGCCTATAATTGTACACTCTCTGATACCTGTATCAGTCACTTTTAGGTCACCATATTTATCTTGAAGTCCTGCAAATGCCTGATTGACATCTCCTATTTTTCCGACATCCTCACCAAAAGCAAATACACGTGGGTCTCTGGACAATGCCGCATCAAAACAAGCTTGCAAGACCTCTCTACCGTCAACAGAAATAGCATCATTGTTAAACTTTGCGGGTATTTTCTCGACATTCATTGCCGAACCTTCATATTCACTATAAAGAAAGTTATTATAGCGATCCCAGTTCAAAGTCTCTGATTTCTTCAGCCAGGCTTTCAATGTCTCTTTGCCATTGCCTTCCTCACCTTTTACTATTCTTAGCACTTTCTTCGCAGCACGAATAGCATCCATACGAATAGGATTTAACGCACTCTTCAACCCGTCCTTGAACGTAGTTAGCTCAACTTTGTGTTGACTACTGCCTGCTATTGAAGCGATAATATCAATTACTTCGTTCACATCACTTTTAAGGTCAGCAGTAAAAGCTTTCCATGCCGCATTTTTAGCTTCTTTTGCAGTATTTACAGCTTGTTTTTCTATCTCCTCAAGTATTTTTTCATCACTTATTCCCTCAGCAAGTATCCATTTACGCATTTGCACATTACAATCGTACGCTTGTTCCCAGACCAAACGATCTTTGGACTTATAGCGTTCATGCGAACCGGAAGTTGAGTGACCTTGCGGCTGAGTGACTTCAATTACATGCACAATTGTAGGAACATGTTGCTCTCTAGATAGTTTTGCCGCTTTTTGATAGGTACCTATCAATGCATCATAATCCCAGCCCTTAACCACAAAAATCTCGTAGCCATTTTCTTTTTTGGTTCTTTGGAAGCCCTCAAGGACTTTTGAAATGCTACCTTTTGTTGTATGAAATTCTTTTGGTACCGAAATCCCAAATTCATCATCCCAGATAGATATGACCATCGGCACCTGTAGTACCCCTCCAGCATTAACGGTCTCATAGAACATCCCCTCTGAAGTAGATGCATTTCCAATGGTGCCAAACGCCACTTCGTTGCCATTCAATGACAATCCATCATATTGATGTAAATCTTTGTTTCCTCTAAATAGCTTAGATGCATAAGCCAATCCCAATAGTCTTGGCATTTGTCCTGCTGTTGGAGAGATGTCTGCAGTACTGTTTTTGTAATTTACTAAATCTTTCAGTTGACCATTCTCATCCAACATACGTGTAGCGAAATGTCCGTTCATCAATCTCCCCGCTGAAGCTGGTTCTGCCGCTACATCCGTATGGGCATAAAGCTGTGCGAAGTATTGTTGTGTGGTTAATTGCTCGATGGCAAACATAAATGTCTGATCGCGATAGTATCCTGATCTGAAATCTCCATTTTGAAAAGCTTTTGCCATAGCGATCTGTGGAAGCTCTTTTCCATCACCAAATATCCCAAACTTGGCCTTTCCCATAAATACTTCCTTTCTCCCTAACAAGCTGGCTTCTCTGCTTTCGCAAGCCAACTGATAGTCTTTAAGTATTTCTGAAACTTTCACCTTGGATAATTTAGTAGATTTCTTTGCTTTCACTGGCATATTTACTCGCTGTTAGAATTGATATTTCTCCCAAAAATGGACTGCGAAAGTACTCAAATTTCACCAAAATTCAAAACTCAACAAATAACACAACACAGTATTTACTGAACACAATACATATATAAACAATTTAATATTTGGTAATATTATACTTAATAAATTTTTATTCTGTTTTTGAGGTAATGCGCAGGCTTATATTTTGAATAAGACATTCATGATTTCTCTTATAAAACAACATGGTTTTAGCCCTTACTATTGGGTGTAGTTATTATATTTGTACACTTAAAAATTTTGACATCTTTAAAATATTAATGCTATGATCATTGGTGTACCCAAAGAGATAAAAAACAATGAAAACAGAGTTGCCTTAACACCTGGGGGTGCAAAGGAGCTTGTCAAAAGAGGCCATGTGGTCTACGTACAAAGCACGGCAGGCGATGGCAGCGGATTTCCAGATAGTGAATATGTAGAAGCTGGAGCAAAAATGCTCCCAACAATCGAGGCTACCTATGAGATAGCTGAGATGATCATGAAGGTGAAAGAGCCAATTGAACCTGAGTATAAACTAATTAAAGAAGATCAATTGGTATTTACCTACTTCCATTTTGCGTCTTATGAGCCATTGACCAAAGCAATGATTGAGAGCAAGTCCGTATGCCTTGCATACGAGACTGTTGAGCAATCTGACAGAAGTTTACCATTACTTGTACCTATGTCAGAAGTAGCTGGAAGAATGTCTATCCAGGAAGGTGCTAAATATCTAGAAAAGCCATTGAAAGGTCGTGGCATCCTTCTAGGAGGTGTCCCTGGTGTGCAACCTGCTAAGGTATTGATCTTAGGTGGTGGTGTAGTAGGTACTAATGCAGCAAAAATGGCTGCAGGTATGGGCGCAGATGTTACCATTATGGACTTGAACCTTCAGAGATTAAGATACCTGGATGATATCATGCCTGCAAACGTGAGTACCATGATGTCTAACGAATATAATATTAGAAAATTAATCCAATCACATGATTTGATTATCGGTGGTGTATTGATCCCAGGCGCAAAAGCACCAAGCTTGATCACTAGAGATATGTTGAAGGAAATGCGTTCTGGAACAGTGCTTGTGGATGTTGCTGTAGATCAAGGTGGATGTATCGAGACTTGTAAGCCAACTACTCATGAGGATCCTACTTTTATCATCGATGATATTGTACACTACTGTGTAGCTAACATGCCTGGAGCGGTCCCTTACACTTCTACGCTGGCATTGACGAACGCCACGCTTCCTTACGCTATTTCTTTAGCTAATAAAGGATGGAAACAAGCGTGTAAAGATAGTGATGAATTGAAACTCGGCTTGAACGTAATCAAAGGGGATGTGGTATATGAGGCGGTCGCTGATGTTTTCAACCTTCCTTATGTAAGTGTTGAAGAGCACTTAAATTAAGCGCTATCAAAACACTATGTGAGAGAGGGTGTCTAAAAGTAAAATATATTGTCGGATTTATTCCGGCATCCCCTTCACATAGTGCACAAAGCTCTTTATTAGGAGTCCCCGGAATAAATCCAGGGAAGTTTTTCAACTTTTGAGACAGCTTTTTTTATTCAAAATTTGGGAAGCCATCTATAAACTTTGATGTATTTTCTTCAAAGTTTATCTCACTACAAAAATGCTGCATTCCGTTAGTAACCATGATATAAGGAGCCTGAAATGTTTTGTTATAGGTGGCAGCTTGATCAAAAGTCTCTTTGTTGATTGCAATAGTTGAAGCCTTGCATTCTACGATAGCAAATGGATTCCCAGCCCTATCATATACCTTAATATCAGAGCGTTTTTGAAGTTGATTGTATGCAATTCCTGATTCAATTTTAATCAGTGATTTGGGGTAATTCAATTCGTTAACCAGAAAATGAACAAAGTGCTGACGCACCCATTCTTCCGGAGTAAGTACCACCATCTTTTTTCTATAAAAATCATATATAAATAACTTTCCTTCTTTATTGTTGATTTGATGCTCGTACTTAGGTAGATTCAATTCTGGCAACTCCACTGGCGACTATATAACTGGTTCATCCTCAAAAGAACAAAAAACATGAATACTAAAAAAGATATCGTAGATAATTGGCTTCCAAGATATACCGGAACTCCATTGGAGAGTTTTGGGGAATACATCCTACTGACTAATTTCATCAACTACGTAGATACATTTGCTGCAGAAAACAACGTCTCAGTCATTGGGCAAGATAAACCAATGCAAACAGCCACAGCCAACAATATCACCATCATCAACTTTGGAATGGGAAGTGCAATGGCTGCTACTGTGATGGATCTACTTTCTGCAATTCATCCAAAAGCAACATTGTTTTTAGGAAAATGTGGAGGGTTAAAGAAAAAGACCAAACTCGGTGATCTCATACTGCCGATTGCTGCCATCAGAGGGGAAGGAACAAGTAATGATTTCATGCCTCCAGAAATTCCAGCATTGCCCTCATTTAGCTTACAGCGAGCGGTGTCTTCGATGATCAAAAAGCATGAACTAGATTATTGGACTGGTACTGTATATACAACGAATCGCAGAGTTTGGGAGCATGATGAGAAATTCAAAAAGTACTTACGTAAAACACGAAGTATAGGGATAGACATGGAAACTGCGACATTGTTCACTGTAGGGTTCATGAATGAAATCCCGAGAGGGGCACTGTTACTTGTCTCAGACAACCCAATGGTTCCACATGGTGTGAAGACATCTGAAAGCGACAAAGCGGTCACGAGCAGTTTCGTAAACCATCACCTTCAAATAGGAATTGAGGCCCTTGAGGAATTGGCTAATTCAGGTGATTCTGTAAAGCACCTGCGGTACGATTAAGATACACTTACTTCGACTTTTATACAGAAGTCTTACCAAGTTTTTAAAACTTGGTAAGACTCTGACTTATTTATTCTCATCGGTAAGTCATTCCACTTGTCTGCACGTAGCTGTTTCGGCAACCACGTGTCGCTTGAAGCTTTACCGCGCGCTATTGAGCTTTAGCGGCTGCGAAGCGGAGGCACACCGCGTGTCGCTGAAGCTTTAGCGGAGGCACGGCAGACAGGCGTTGCTCTGCGAAATGAACTTATGAGTGAGGGTCTCCAGCATTCATAAAACGCCTCAATCAAGCAGTGTTATTCTCCTTATTAAACGACATCTTAGTCATCCCAAGGATCACCAATCCAACTACAAAAAACAACCCAAGTGCCAACGCACTATTGCGCATTGACCCTGTGAGATGTTCGATCACTCCGTAGGATAGGGTTCCAAATACAATGGAGACATTGAATGTCACATCATAGAAGCTAAAGTAGCTGGCAGTATCTTCCGTATCACTTGGAATTAGTTTAGAATAAGTAGCTCTTGACAAAGCTTGTATTCCTCCCATCACCATTCCGACTACAAATGCCAAAGCATAAAACTGATTTTGAGTTGCAACAAAGTAAGCTGCCAAACAAATGCCCACCCAGATTATAATCATTATCATTAAAGAAGACTTGTTACCTCTAAGCTTAGAGACATAAGCAAACAAGTATGATCCGCCTATCCCAACCAACTGGATGATCAAGACGGTCAAAATTAATGAACCTGTATCCATATTAAGCTCATTGGTGCCAAATAATGTGGCTAAATACATGACGGATTGTACTCCGGCATTGTAGAAGAAAAATGACAATAGATACTTTTTCAGCGTTGGCAACGCTTTGAGACTATTATATACCTTGCTGATTTCTTTGTACCCTTTTGTCAACAGATCATTTGTCAATCTTTTACCAGTATTTTTCTCTGGCAAATACTTGAAGGTATACTGTGCAAACCCAGCCCACCAAACACCTACTGTGAGAAAAGAAATCTTTGCAGGTAAAGATCCAGCCTGTAGCCCAAATAGTTCTGGCATTTGTATCATCACCAAATTGAATACTAACAATAGAACACTTCCTATATAGCCATAGGAATATCCCTTGGCACTTATTTTATCATACCTGTCCAATGTAGCTATCTCTGGTAAAAACGCATTGTAAAAGACCAAACTGCCTGAGTAACCAATACTCGCAATAACTGCCATTAATATCCCGTATTCGACATTGGCTCCCTCGAAAAAAAACAAACCCATACAGGCAGCTGACCCGATGTAAGCAAATATTTTTAGAAACATTTTCTTTTTGCCCCCATAGTCTGCCATTCCCGTCAATAAGGGTAACATCAAAGCTGTAAATAAGAATGAAAATGATAGTGCATATGAGTACAAAACCGTATTGGGCAGCTCCCACCCGAAAAAGGATACAATTCCTGATCCATCTAAGCCCTTAGTGACTTCTTCATAGTAGATAGGAAATACCGCAGTAGTTATTGTGAGCGAGTAGACCGAATTGGCCCAGTCATACATGCACCACGCATTGACAACTTTTTTATTGTTTAACTCCATTGGGGTAAGATACAGGGAAATCGGGTTTAAACAATTATGTTGTTTTCAAAAAAAAGAAAGTCATCTCCTTTAGGTTAGCATTAGAGAAAAATACATGATTTTCGGTTACTGTCGTCCGAGTAAATTTTAAAAGGAGCAAAAATGTTTGATTATACTCAAATTTCAAGCTTTTTACTTCACAATGAAAAACACCCCTCTGTGTCTCCCCTCAAGGGGAGAATCGCAACTATCCCCTTGAGGGGATTATAGGGGTGTATCCCCTTGAGGGGATTATAGGGGTGTTCTTCTCACAGAAATAAATACAGCATGTTTTTTACTCGGACGACAGTATTAATTAGAGTCTGTAAGAAAACTCCAATAAGCCATGTCATTGCGAGGGACGAAGCAATCTCAATATGCTTTGTAACTCAGTATGAGGAGATTCTTCACTCCGTTCTGAATGACGATGTAGCGTTTTCTTAGAGACACTAATTAATTATCTCGGAGCGTATCAGAAGGAATATCGCTGGATGCGTACTCTCCTAAACATTTCTGAATGGCTACAACTACCTCATATTCAGATGATAGCGCAATAAAGCTAACTCCTAGTTTGCAGAATTTCATGAAATCTTCGACTTTATCATCAGGGAGCCCAGTGACTTCTTGCACAAATTGTGGGTTGTATTTATTATAGACATTCGCTATCCACTTATCATACTCAGCAGTCACTTTAGCATATTTTCTTTTCTCTATAGCCCTTTTACTTACTCTTGAAGCGATGAACGAAATTGGGCTTAAAGCAGATATTTTGGATTCTTTCCTAGGTCCATAGTAGAATCCATCCAACTGCATTCTTTTAGGCTTTTCTTCTGGAAGATCCATTTCGATAATCGCTCTTTTGAATGAATGCTCGTCTTTATATGCAAAGATCTTGACCGGTTCTAGCTCCATGCTAGAAGCATCTAAGACGATGGTCATATTGATACTTTTCGTATCGACATCATCGGATAAGGTGAAAATATATTTCTCAAACCCTATGGCAGAAAACATCAGAGTGTCCGTGGCAAGCATTTGAATGGTAAATCGCCCTTCTATGTTACTTGCTGTACCTTGAGCTGTTGAAGTATTGATAATATGGACAAAAGGGACAGGAGAATTATCCACTGCATCCACGATTTCTCCGTTCAATGTGATTTTTGAATCTTCAATTTGCTGAGCCATACTTCCAATGGAGATGAAAGCGAGCAAAAACACAACGAGGTGACTAATTCGCATATGCAAGAATACGACATTTCACTGAATTAGATACATTGACAACAAACTTTTATATCCTGCAGATTAATTTTATATTGTCGTTTATCACCAATCCCAAGAAGTTATGCGTACGAAAGTTCTTTTGCTTCCTTTGTGTTTAATTGTCTCATCACTTTGGTCACAACAAAAAATCCAACTGATTAATCTTGGCAAAAAAGTGAATACTCGATATCACGAAGGTGCTCCGATAATCTCTGCCGATGGCAATACGCTCTACTTCTTTGTGACCAATCATCCTGACAACACCTTTGGCAAAGAAGGAAGTCAGGACATTTGGTATTCGGAACGGCAAGCAGATGGAACCTGGGGAGAATCTAAACATATTGACAAGCCACTCAATCAACATCATTCTAATGAGGTATTCAAAGTATTCCCTGATGGACGAAGTATCTTTGTAAGGGGCGGTCGCAGTAAAAATTCAAAAGGTTTTTCATTAAGCAATAAATCTGGTAGCCTATGGGGCTCTCCTCAAGAACTCAATGTTGAGAATTTTAAGAAAATGAACATCGGTAGATTTTATGGTGCCACTATGAGCAGTGATAAAAAGGTCATGATCATTTACATGAGTGAGAAAGAACACAGTGCATTTAGCGATCTCTATGTGAGTTTCGTACAACCCGATGGCAAATGGTCAATGCCAAAAAAAATTGGGACTCCGATCAATACTTCTCGCGATGAGTTTGCCCCATTTCTAGCTCATGACGACAAGACCATGTATTACTCAAGCAGTCGAAAAGATATGGGACTGGGAGGGCCAGATATATATAAGACCACACGTCTTGACGAAACCTGGCTGAATTGGTCTGCACCTGTAAATATGGGGAAGCCCATAAATACTCGTGCTTTTGATGCTTATATGTCTGTCGATGAAGATGGAAATCTCTTTGTAACTTCTGCCGGAGACATGCGAGATGGCGGCAACTTGGATATATACACATTGAAGCCAAAAGATCCTGAACTAACGCTCACTACCACCATCAGTAATCAAAAAACGACAGAGACTATTGAGGCAATTATAGGGCTCAAAGCGCATAGACATGGCAAAGACACAACTATCAATACAACGGATGACGGGACGTTCGAATTGATATTTCTCTCTAGTGTGACCTATGAAGCAAGTATTAGCGCGCGTGGATATGAACCAATGGATACAACGCTCTTGATCCCAACTTTTGGAGAAGACACTACCATGTATATAGAATATAGCCTTGTGCCGAAAGTTGCCAAGCCAATTATCTCAGGTACTATCTATGATGAAAAAACCAAGGAGAAAATCGATGCGGAAGTGACATATTCCTCCTCAGAAGATCTTGAAGAAATAGTACTCACTACGGACAACGGCTACTTCGAACAGGAAGTCATCAACAAAGTCATTTACTTTTTCAATGTGACTAAGGAGGGGTATCTCAATGCAACAGATAGTCTGGATATCTCATCCATGGAAGATCCAATCTTTGCTGGGAAGGATATTTACCTTACTCCAATAGAAGTAGGTACAACCGTTAGGCTTGATCATATCTATTTTGATTTCGACAAAGCCACGTTAAAGCCAGCCTCTTTTGAAGAACTTGACAAAGTAGTCAAATTCTTAAATGACAATGCCACAATCACCATAGAGATCGGTGGGCATACCGATAGCAAAGGAGCTGATAGCTACAACCTTACTTTATCTCAAGCGAGGTCAGAGGCTGTGAAAAATTATATCATCGAGCGTGATATCGATGAAAACCGAATCACTGCTCAAGGTTATGGCGAAACTGAACCTGAGACAACCAATGACACCGAAGAAGGTAGAGCTATAAATAGGCGTGTTGTGTTTACTGTACTAGAGAAGTGATATGAATGATAGTTTACTAAAAGTAGCGCTAGCTCAAATCTCTCCCATTTGGCTTGACAAAGAAGCTACCATCAAAAAAATCATAGCTTCAATTGATGAGGCAGGTAAAAAAGGTTGTGAGCTTATTGTATTTGGTGAGTCACTCCTTCCAGGGTATCCGTTTTGGATTGAGCTGACCAATGGTGCCACTTTTGAATCTAACATCCAAAAAGAACTGCATGCTCACTATGTAAGAAACTCAGTGCAAATTGAAAAGGGAGATCTAGACAGTATATGTAAGGCGGCCAAGCAACATAGCATTGCGATATATTTAGGAATGATAGAACGGGCACATGACAGAGGTGGTCACAGTATCTATTGTACACTAGCCTATATCAATTCGCAAGGCCAAATAAAATCAACGCACAGAAAGCTTCAGCCAACCTATGAAGAAAGGCTCACATGGGCTCCCGGTGATGGTCATGGGTTGCAGGTTCATCCATTGAAAGAGTTCACAGTTGGAGGGCTGAATTGTTGGGAAAATTGGATGCCATTGTCTAGAACTGCTTTATATGGATTGGGAGAAGACTTACATGTGGCCGTTTGGCCTGGAAGCGATCGCAATACTAAAGAAATTACCCGATTCATTGCCAAAGAATCAAGGTCTTTTGTGATCTCCGTCTCCAGTATGATGCGCAAGCAAGATTTTCCAAATGATACTCCTCATTTAGATTTAATTCTAAAAAGAGCACCAGAGGTGCTCGCCAATGGAGGATCCTGCATTGCAGGTCCAGATGGTGAATGGGTGGTTGCTCCTGTAATCAACAAAGAAGGATTGATTATCGAAACTATCGATTTCAATAGGGTATTGGAAGAACGACAGAATTTTGATCCCGTTGGTCATTATTCACGACCTGACGTTACCAAGTTGGTATTGAATAGGGAGCGGCAATCTGTGATTGACCTGGAGGGTAACTAAACGAACTACCAGTGATTGTTAGGAAGAACTTGACTTGCTTTGTGGGCACAAGCGGATGCTTTCGCCTGAGGGGGTAAAATGCATTTTACACTGTTTAGAGTGTTTATTTATTTTTTTTGTCTAGGGTGTTTTTTCCAACTGTATATGCGTAAGCTGATGAAGGTAAAAATTGAAAATGAATGTCTGAATATTCTATTTCACCCTCCTTGCTTATTGATGTAACAATAGGTGTTTCAATATTATTTTCGTGGCAAAATTTTGTTAGACTTTTTAATTCTTTTGGTTTGTCAAAATATCGATCAGACCACTTAATCTCCAGAGCCCAGATAGGTTTCAACGCATCACTCAATCCAACCATATCCACTTCTCCATTACTCCATCTGGCGTAATATGGTGTGATCCAGTCCCTATGCATCCATTGAGCAAATATGGCAGTTTCAACCATATTTCCTATCATTTCGTCAGTAGCTGTTATTGGTGTAAATAGAGCGCTTCTTAATGAAGGATTTGTTAGGTAGATTTTGAAAAAATTATCCCGTTTAAACCTTTTTCCACTTTGATCAATTCTTTTTACCTGTTTTATCAAATATGCTGCTTCTAAATATTCAATGTACTTTTTCAATGTGTTTTTTGGTACTTGAGATTGTTTACTCAAAGTTTCAAGTGAAAATTCACCACCACTATTGTAAGCAATTGTTGTAAATAATGAATATAATTCTCTCGTGTCACTTATTCCATAGAGACTAGGTAAATCCCTAAGTATAACTTTATCTACAATGTCTTGCCTGATATATCGTCCAGGGTTCGCTTGAATTTTCTCTGAAAGAATCACTTCTGGATATCCCCCGAAGTTGATGTAATCTAAAAAATGTCTGTTCAACTCATCTAAATGACTTGTCGAATAAAATTCAGTTTGTTTATTATTCCAATTGAGCTGGATGGGTTTGATAATCCTATCCAGACCTTTTAAAGATATATATTCATTAAAGGTTAGTGGAGGAAGTAAGAAGTCCGTAAATCGACCCGCACCACTTTCATTGCTTGCAAACTTTAAGGCAGCAGCAGCGGATCCTGATACGATGAATTTATCTTTTCTATAACTATCCACCAAAGATTTTAGGTGTACTTCCCAATCTCTAAAGTATTGAATTTCGTCAAATATTATATGCCAATCAGATTTTTCAGTCAATCCAGTGGCTTCTTTTGCATAATTAAAAAGTTGTTCTAGTGAAATATTGTTGTAGATCGGGTTTTCAATGGTGATGAATATTATTTTTTTAGGATTTGCTCCGTTTTCGATTAAATCTTGAACCATATGATAAAGCATGACCGTTTTCCCTACTCTTCTCGGGCCCATTAAAACCACAGCCCTTCTAATTTCTCTTTCTTTGACGAGGGGCTTGAATAGTTCAAGGTATAATCTTCGTGGCATTTCATTATAATCCGCTTCAATATTTCCTTCTACCCACCACGGGTTTTCGAAGCGAATTCGGTTTAACACCTGATCTTTAGAAATTTCTCGTATCATTTAACTCTTATTTAGAAATAAATATACGAAATAGAATCAATAAAATGATCTTATTCATTAATTATTATTGTTATAAGGGAAAATTCGAGATATGAAATCCTTATTTCATAATACTCTACAACAATTAAAAACATAACTTCCATTATAATCAACACCATAAAAGCGACAACAAAAAGCCATCCTGACCTCAGGATGCTTTTTTTCAAAATTTTATTGACTCACTTTGCGAACGAAACCGACCTCATCTCTCTGATCACGGTCACCTTAATTTGTCTGGGATATTGCATGTCTTTCTCTATTTTCTGATAGAGAACCGATGAGACGCTGAAAATCCTTTTGGAAGGTGTACATCGTAAAGATTGCTAGTGATTCGTCATACTTGAATCCGAACCCCAATGTCATTAAGTTAAGCATATTTATCTTTTTGTTTTTATGATAAAGATGCCTACGGCATGACTTAACACAGATTTTTCATGCGATAAGTCATCTCGGAGAGATCTTATTCATTATAACAACCCCTTAACCTTAATAGCATTGATCCGAACCCGCGGGTCATGACTGGTTGACTTGTCTGACCTAGAGAAGTGATTCAAGTATATGAAAATTACCACCCTAATTATGCAAGCTTGTAAATTCCAACAGGCTGCCCAATTCCTTTTAATTCAACTTCGCCAAGTGCGATTGCTTCATTTTTTCCGCATTCAATCTCTTGATGAACTTGAGCCGATACCAGAAACT
>Ga0209634_1002276_pt1 | contig 13491 bp, 10 predicted proteins | sample LinPmetageLP40_FD_184043 | JGI IMG/M metagenome (GOLD analysis project Ga0209634, IMG submission 184043) | Marine viral communities from the Pacific Ocean - LP-40 (SPAdes) (version 2) | ecosystem: Environmental > Aquatic > Marine > Oceanic | place: Pacific Ocean | collected 2010-08-26
GTTTTTTTTGTCCATGGCAAAAAAAACAAGATGTTGAAGGATATGATTCACAATATTATGATAAAGATGGGAAACCATCAGCAGTAATTATTACACTGGCTAATACATCAACTGATGGAACAAAGGTGACAATGAAATGGCGTCCAGCGTATCCTGGTAAATTTCCAGTTCAGGGCTATCTGTCTTATCTTTACAAAACATTTAAAAAAGCCGAAGCTGTAAAAATTAATAAAATAAATTTGAGTATTTGTAACGATTACTGCGAATATGTTCTTAATGATCTAGAACCTAATGAAACGTATACATTTGGTATTAAGGCATATAATGAAATAGGTTTAAGTCAAATGTCTAATCTTGTTACTTTTAAAGCAGAAGTCACTAGTTTAACATTTGATTTGAATATTGATTATGAAGTTGATGATAATGATGTAGGAAGTTTTAATTACTGTGAAGATGTGTAGATTTATTTTCTCTTTTTAAATTAATGAGTATTTCAAAAGTTATAATATTAATTATAATTATAGTTATTTTATATTTAATTCATCTTATCTTGTCAAAAAAGGAAAATTTCAAAATTTCTGATGATGTAAGAGAAGCTGTTGAATTAACAGACTGTAACATTTTAGCTATTAAAGACGATAATGATAATGATGTCTGTGAAATGAATCCTAAATGTCAAGTATCTAACTTTAATGGTGAATCATTTTGCGAAAATAAGTGCGAAGCGATACATAATGAATTTCAAAAAGATGATTCTGAATGTAATAAAGCTAAAGCTTGTGAAAATGCGGGAGAAACATGTTCATATGAAAAAGGTGTTTGTTTTGACCAAGATAAAGAATATTTTAATTGCTGGATGTTTAATTCAGAACCAACTGATGAATTAAACAGAACATGTCCACCATCACGTTGTCGACTTATAGAAAGTTCAGATTCTGATACCAATATATTAGGAATAAATAATAGTGGAAAATGGGATATCAGTAATGTAGGTGATACTAATAACTTAAGATGTGTATATAAAAAACATATTTGCTATAATTTATGTTCTGACTCATCTTCTGACAATTGTAAAGATATTTGTAATAATACATCTGGTTGTGAATACCGTGAAGAAGAATGGGGGAATTACTGTGGATCAAAAAGAAAATATTGTAATACTAAATATAATGAGGACTATGAAGCCGAATGTGATAAAGATAAAAATAATGAATTAAATTGTGAATTATCAGAAAATAAATATTATTGTGAACCAAAAGTTTATAATAGATGTGACATCTATGAAGATGAGCAAAGCTGTAATTCAGATAAACATTGTGTATATGAGAATGATGGTTGGTCTGAGGGTTGTAAACCTATAGCCTCAAAACATAGAGAAGACAGTTGGTATTATGATATGGAAAATGACCAATGTGATGGTGTATATGACGGTTGTAATGATAAATATATTTGTAGTGAAAGTAATGATAATAATGATAATAATGATAATAATTATTGTTTAAATAGATTTGAATGTAAAGATCGCTTTCACTATAATAATGATGATTCTAAATGTATCGGAAATAATCCAATAAATATTAATCAATCATTAATTAATAATGAACAAGTTTTAACACCATGTATACATGATTCTGATGCGACTTATAATCAGTGTAGTAATGGATTTAATTTTCAAGAGTGTTCAGAAATACCTCAAAGTGAATGTAATGGACCCTGTAAATGGAATGGCAAACTTCGTCTATGTACACGAGATTTAACGCACAGTGAGTTTAATTGTGAGGTACAAACTGAACAGAATATTGTTACTAAAGCCAGTGAAGCGAATCAAGCTAGTGAAACTAATGGAGGTAATGAAACTAATGGAGGTAATGGAAATGGTGGAAATAATGGAGTTAATGGAGGTAATGGAACTAATGGAGGTAATGACGGTAATGTAAATAATGAAGAACAATGTAGAGATATTCTATTAAAATGGAGTAATAGATCCAGTGATGGCGTTATTCAACCATTAGGTGATCTAGTATTTAATAAAAATTCACCTTGGAACCTTCTTAAATGTAATCAATATTGTGAACCTGATGGTAATCTTGAGTGTGGAGATTAATTTATTAGTCAAAATTTACTTAAAACTATACTTTATAATTAAACTTACATTATATAAAATGTTTATTTGTTTATTAAATTTAATTTATTAGTAAAGTGTGTTATTTAAATTATAACTAATAGTGTGATAAGCTTATACTTTAAATTAAAATTTACATTTTAGTTAATCAAATTATTTTATATTGTATTTTTATAGTATGTTAAATAAACATAAAACCATAATATTTACATTATTAACATTTATTTTTATCTTAATAACCGCTATATTAATAAAAAAAACTTTTGGAATAAATAAGGAAAACTTTTCTATTTATTCGTTAAGACAAGATTCTGATAGTAATCCAGACAACTTTACTATATCTGAATTTGGCACATTTCAAAGAGCTATTATAGAAAAAATTAGCGAGTATATGTTACTTCAAAATCCGATTCCAGAAAAAGACCCTCTGGTATTTCTTAATTTTGATACTGAATCATATCTAAGTGTTTTACGTAAAGAAGAAAATCAAGATAAAGAATTTACATTTGGTTTTTATTTGGCAAAGACTAACATTCTAGAAAAACTTGATGGTTCATCGTCTGGTGATGGTTCATCACCAGACGATGAAACTTATAAAGATACAGACAATTTACTTACAATATATAATAATGACGATGAGGTGGTTGTAAAAGTAAAAATATTAGCAAATAACTTTGTGAGTGTAACATCACCTCTAGATAATAATAATGTATCATCAGATTTACCTTTACAGGATAATAATGATATTAGTTATATTGTCTTATCCTTAAATTATAATAGCGATGATTTCATACCTGAACTCAAAATTAATATCAATAATACCAATTATTCAATGAAGTTGACCACTTTACAATCACAAAAAATAAATGTTAAAAAATTTATTTTTGGAAAACCAGATGATTCTTCTAATGGATTTGATGGATTTGATGGGTTTATTGGCAATGTTACGATGTTTAATAAAATTCTTGATAAATTAACACTTTGTCAATATTTTAATTGTGATATTAGCTGTTACGTGCCACCAAGACCTGAAGAGCCAAATTTTAAAACATATGATGGAAATGTAAATGGTTGTATCAAAGATTGTATGTTAAATTGTGACAATATAGAAAGGTGTCAAAAAATTTGTGTTAATTGTGAAGTTGAAGGTCATTACTGGTCTGATGAAGAGAAAAACGAAAGATGTCCGTGGCTATCAGAAATCAAGATTATGGATATGTCTGTGCCTGAAGCGCCTGAAATAAGAGGCTTTCCAGGTGATAGAAGCATTCTTATAGAGTGGAAAAAACCATTTGATGGTAGATCCGATATAACCAACTATATAGTTATGCACTATGAGTCATTTGATAAGAGTAAAGGTATACAAGTGAGTATATCTGGTAAATCAACAGATGATATTTATTCGCACGAAATAAAAAATCTTAAAAATAGAACACACTATGATATAGTGGTAAGAGCAGTTAACAATCAAGGAATAGGTAAACCTTCTAACATTATCACAGTTTCACCTAATGGTAATGTAACTGATGGATCTAGTAGTAACATTTATAATGATCTTGAAAATGAAGTAGATCGCGAAATTAATAAAATGACATTTGATTTTGTTTGTGACAATGTAAATTATGATTCTGTGGGACACACTCTTGATTATTATGATGAGGGTGCGATGGATATAAAAAAATACATACAAAATATCAAGTGATTTGTTAAAATTATAATGTAAATATTTCGTAAATATGTTTAATTATCATGGATTAATTATCATGGATTAATTATCATGGATTAATTATCATGGATTAATTATCATGGATTAATTATCATGGATTAATTATCATGGATTAATTATCATGGATTAATTATCATGGATTAATTATCATAGTTAGATTATTGTATAATGTTAAATTAATATGTTCATATGTTATCTTCAATTTATTTAATTTATCTTTAAAATAGTTCAAATTGTTATAATTTGCTAAAGCTTCAAATACTTGAAATGATATGAGGTAAAATAAATATATTACTAATAATATAAATTCAAATATAAATTCAAATGCTAATAGTATATAAAACCACATAATATTTGCGCAATGATCAGTAATATATGATATTTAAGTTATATTTAAATTTATTTATTTTATTTTAAGAATAATTAGTAAAATTATATTCCTTAAATGGTTTAGAAAGAACCAGACCATGTTCAATAATTTGCCAAATATTATCTATTATCACTATTTCAACATCATTTAATATACTTGGATTTTTCAACTTTATTATATCTAAGTCTTCGGAGTTTTCTTTAGGCACTAAAATTTTTTTAATTCCAGCCCATTTACCACCATCTATTTTTAAATCTAGTCCACCAATTTGATGTATTGAACCATTCAAATCTATTTCTCCTGTCATAGCTATTTCATTGTTAACAGGGATTCCCATAAGTAATGATACCATTGCCAAAGTTATTGCTCCTCCGGCTGATGGTCCATCTTTTGGTGTCGCTGCTTCTGGACAATGGATATGTATACCAAAAGGCTGTTGTTTTTCATCTTTTATGTCTTTTAATATTTTATTCCGGTTCTCCTCTGGAAGAACATTCCAGGCAATAGTTTTCGCACACGTTATACTTTCTTTCATCACATCACCTTGTTGTCCAGTAGTTAATAAAGAAAATTTAGTATCACTTGGTGTCTTGAATGCTTCTATTATAGTTATACCACCTATTCCTGAAGCTGTCGCAAAAAGACCGTTAACCAAACCAATTTTAGGCTTCGAATTAATTTTTGTAAATGTCATACTGGGTTTATCTTGGAAGAATTCTTTAACATAGCTCAAATCGACCTCATTATATTTTGTAAATTTAATTTTTTTATTTGTTATACAATCTAAATTTATCTGTCGTAAAATCTCAAATATTCGTTCCTTAAATTTTCGGACTCCAGCCTCATATGTATAGTTTTTTATTATAAACATTAATGCTTCTCTCGATATTTTAATACTATTCTGTTCAAAACCAATCGTTTGTAACATAGATGGTATTAAATAATTATCCATTATATGTAGCTTTTCTGGAATCTTCAAATAATCAAACTTTACACGATGAATACGATCTGCCAAAATGCTATCTAGTAAGTTGTAGTCATTATAAGAAAAAATAAATAACACCTTTGATAAATCTAATGGTATACCAGAAAAATATTTATCCATAAATTGGTCATTTTGTGTACTATCCGTAATATGAGTTAGAATACCAATCAGTTCTCTACCATTATCGGTATTACTTATCTTATCTAATTCATCTACATATATAATGGGATTCATACACTTTGAATCAATAAGTATCTCGGCTATTTTTCCATAGGTTGATCCAACATATGTGTAGTTATGGCCTTCTAATGTTGATCCATTACATGACCCTCCTAAAGCTATAAATGAAAAAGGTCTATTGCTTCCATCTTCGTCTTTTAAACAATTCGCAATTCCATATTTTGCCAATGATGTTTTTCCTGTTCCTGGCGGACCTTCAAATCCTAGACAGTATCCATTACCTTCTCCGTTAATCCATTGAGCAATAATTCGTTTAACTTCCTTTTTAGCATCATTTTGACCATAAATAGATTTATCCAAAACTTTATCTATATTATTGACATAATCATAAGCCAAATCTTTGATTTCGTTCCATTCTATTTCAAGCTTAGAAAACTCATTCTTGATTGTTTTTACTAATAACTTATCTGAATTTTCTAAGAGTTTTGAACAATCATCGTGAACTATTGATAATTTACTTATCATCTGAAATAATTTTTCGTTAGCTTCCATATTATTTGAAATATTTTCAATTATTTCTAAATTAACACATTTAATTATCCCATCAACTAACTTCACTTTCTGTTGTTTTTTCTTAAGTAAGTAACGTTTATTTTCTTCAATAAATGGATAAATTATGTCAATTATTTCTTTCAAATCTTTAACTTGATAATTTTTAATTTTATTGTAAATACAAGTTATACTAATAGATGATATCGATTGTGGTACATTAATTCCTAGTAAAGAATTTAATTTTTCATTACTTTGATATACAAATTGTTCAATATTATTGTATTTCCAATCAAATTTTTTATATGAATTCAAAAATTCCAAAAATTGTTTCAACTCCATTTTTTTATTATCAATTTCATTTAATATATTTAATCCAAACAATATTGTATTTGTAATTTTATCTTTGAACATATCTAAAGTATTTAATATTTTTTCTTTTCTATAAGTTCCGAATGGCACCTTTAGTAAACTATCTAAATACTGTTGTGCCTTAGAACAGTTTTCACTGTTTTTATTATTTATTTCTTTCAATTTTTCCATAGCTTTTGTTTTAACAGAGTCTGAAGCTTTCATCAAACATATTCTTTTTTCATATGATATCATATCTTCGCCGACATTCATTAACTTTTTAGTATAGTCATCTACTCTCTCAATAATATTTTTAAATTGCTTTTGTATAGACCAATGTATCGAGTTAAATATTTGATATGTCAATGGCTGTGCCTTCAATAAGTAGGATTCATTAGTTATCATATCATATAACAAAAAAGCAAAATATTTAAAATCGTTTTCTTCATCACAAATCAGAAAATATGTTATTAAATCCCGTTGTTCTTCAACCGATTTATTTAAAAAATCCTTAACTATTTGCGATATATTCTTTTTTTTATATGTTTGAATTAAATCATATGCCTGTTTAATATTCAATAATAATTCATTAGAAGTATATAGCAGTATATCTCTTATGGAAATCTGATCTATAAATCCATTTTTAAATTTGGTATCTATTTCTAATTTTTCAGCTTGTGCTAATAATTTTTGTTGCTTTTCATATATAAATCCATTATATCTTGATATATTGAGAGGATCATTCTTAAAATAACCATCTATTACTAAAGCATGTTTAGTTTTGTAATTTTGTCTCTTAATCAAAATATATATTCTACTTCCATAGACTGACTCAATAAGTGAATTTTTTTTTAAAAGCCTAGTGAACAAAATACTTTTTAAATTAGTAATATTGGCTAAATCATTTGTTGAAGCATTCGCCTGTTTTTGAAGTGGTGAATTTCCACCATTGTAAACTACTAGTTCATTATTTTGTTTACTACTCTTAATTTCATGTATTTCATAAGATATAGGATTGAATACTAAATCCACAAATTCAACTGTAGGTTTATCTAAAATTTGGATGTCTTTCACATCTATACAAAAATTTAACGACGTGATTGAGGATACCGTCATCATACCAGTTTTTTTTGACAAGTCAATAATGTCCTTCTGTATATTATTTATTTTTACTCGAGTAGATCGCAAGTTGTAGTATGTAATTTTATTTATTTTTTTATAATTATTGTGAATAATTTCAAGTTTGTTTAAATAAAAATTATAATAGTATTGATTTATTATATTTTTTTCGAAACTTTCAGATAATCTATTCATAACATTGTTTATTGATGCCAAAAGTTTAAGCCGTTCATTACTGTATTTTTTCTTCTGCCAAAACATAAATTTTGTTCTATAAGTAAGAAAACTATCCATATATATATCAAATATATAAATAACTTAAAAAATATACGACTTTTTATTTTATGATATAACAATGCCCGGTGGTAAGAAAAAACGGAGAGGAAAGAATCATACTAATAATATGCTTAGTAATTTCATATCTCCGACAGAATCCCAATTTTACGCTAAGGTTATAAAAAATAATGGAAGTTGTAGATTTGATCTTCAGGTATTTTATTATTCATTTGAAAACAATCAAAAAGATAAATCTAAATCTAACACTTCTCATTCTAACATCGATCGTAATAAAGTAAAACCTGAACACATTTTATTTAAGATGGAAAATAAAATAGGGTCTGTGCGGGGTAAGATGATGCGTCGTAATTATGTTAATTCAGGTGATATTATATTAGTAAGTGAACGAGATTTTCAGGCATCGATTGTAGATATTATTCATGTATATAAATCATTTCATTATAATAATATTCGAAAATGTAAATTTGCTCCACCTGATTTATTTGATGATGTAACTGGAGATAATATTAATTTTATGGATGAATCAGATAGTGATAATTCTGATCTAGAATCGAATATAGAATATTCTTCACGGTCAAGAAATAAACAAAAAGATCATAATCAAACTAATAACCACGATTATATGGCCACCATTGACTTACCATCACAAGATTTTTCTTATTATAGAGATAATGAAGCTAATCACGGCACTAAGAGAGAAACAGACGCATTTGGAAATTTTATTTAATCTAATTATTAAATTTAAATTTAAAAATATTCTTTTAAAATTTGATTTTTTTAAACGGTTTAGAGAATGATTAGTTATTATTATCAATCGTTATGGGAATACCTTTATATTTTAAAACATTATCAAGTAACTATCCGGAAACTATAATAAATGATTTATCGTCTATATTACATAATCCTATTAAACAAAACTATCTATTTTTCGATCTAAATTGTGCCATTCATCCATGTTGCCGAAATATTATGAAGGAATATAATAGTACTAATGTAGGAAAAGATAAGCTAGAAAAACGTATGTTTACTGAGATTATTGAATTTATTAAAAGTATTCTTGAACTTGTTCAACCCACTTTAGTATTTATTGCTATTGATGGAGTTGCTCCTTTTGCGAAAATGGTACAGCAACGCGAACGGCGTTATAAATCTGTACTAACAACTACTATGGATGAACAAATTAGAAATGAAATGGGTATGGAAATTCCAAATTATTGGGATACAAATGCTATATCTCCTGGAACAGAATTTATGAATAAGCTTTATGAAAAAATTAAAGCTGAAATCGAAGGAAAAAAGTTGAATGATTCTAAAAAAACGGTCAAAAAAATTATATTTAGCTCTGCAAATGATCCTGGTGAAGGAGAACACAAAATACTTAAATATATTCGTGATCACTGTTTATCAGATACGAAAAATGATTCCGATACACAACCTAACCTTATTGTATATGGTCTAGATGCCGATCTAATAATGTTATCCATGAGTAGTGGTGCGAAAAATATTTATCTTCTCCGAGAAGCATTAGTATTTAATAAAATTGTTAAGGGTAAATTTCTACTCTTAGATATCGACTATTTAAAATATGCGCTTTTATTAACCTTGCGAGAACATATTTTAGAATATGATAATTGTTACATTATAGAAGATATTAATAGAATAATTGATGACTATATATTTTTGTGCTACTTTTTAGGTAATGACTTTTTACCACATCTTTTAGGTATTAGCTTAAAAGATGGTGGTCACGATTACTTACTAAACTTGTATATATCTATTTTAGTTAATTATAGAGAATATTTAGTTGATAAGGCAAAGATGCGAATCAATCAAACCTTTCTCTATAGTTTATTAAATAAAATGGCAAGTCAAGAAAATGAGCTACTTCAAAAATTCTCCAAAAAGCGAAATAGATTACGCCCATCAAATCGTCATTCAGATGATCCATATGAACTTCGTAATAATATCATCAATGATCTTCCAATTACGGATGTAAATAATAAAGAAATTGAACATAAAATTGGTTTAGGATATGATAAATTCAGATCTAAATATTATAAAGAATGTTTTGGAATCGAATCAATTGAAGAAATAAATGAAATTTGCCAAAACTATGTTAATGGAATTATATGGACATTTAAATACTACAACAAAGAATGTACCTCATGGGCATGGAAATATAACTATAGACATCCTCCACTGATCACCGACATCAAAAATTATTTAGGTAATGATGGATTTAATATTAATCATATCAAATTTGGTGCGTCAAGACCACTAGAACCCCATAATCAGCTTTTGTATATATTGCCTAAAAAAAGTGGTAAATTACTGCCTATCGAATATTCAAAAGTAATGAATCATCACTACTTATATCCAGATTACTTTAAAATAGATATGATTTATAAAAGATACTTTTGGCAGTGTCAACCGATTCTTCCTGATATAACTTATAAAGACATTAAAAAATTATTTCAAAGTGTAAAGATTAAAGATGGTAAAAAATCTAGAAATATGGGTACAGATAATTTAATCACTATGGTATTCTAATAAATTCTAATAAATTCTAATAGTATAATTAATAATATGCGAGCTATTTAAAGCACCTTGAGTTTTGATTTGAAGTACATAGACTGAGCAAATGAATAAGCATGGTATAAAGTAACGACGATTCCAAAAATAAGGATCAACTTATATACAGGTGGTGGTGTATCATTTTTATAGTATCCCATATATATCAACAAAGGTCCAATAAATAAAAAGTGAAACAAGTATATTATATCCGAATAACCAAGCATCATTGTATTAAATATATTGAATATAATTATTTTGGCTTTCTACTTTATTTGTATGTTTCTTTGAAACCAATATGATTTATAATGGGTTGATTTATTTAGCTTTAATTATTTAATTCATTATTATTTTGAATTTAATTACATTAAACCTTTTTTATGAAGTATTTTATAGAATTGTTCATAACTATTTTTCTTACTATCACCATTGGTTTCTTTTGACCGTTTAATCAATTTGTCCATCGATGATCGTTTTGCTTTGAAATTATCGATATATGATATATCAAAATCTATGAGTCCCAAGTCACCATCATCAGTTATAGTCATATTTTTACCAGTAATATGCATATCACTATGATATACTTTAGACCTTCTTAAATTTGATAGAATACAGTTTATCTGACTATTTAATTCTAATTTTTTTTTATTTAATTTAGCTACATCTTGGCTTGTTAATGATGCAATTGATTTTCCTAAATGTGTCATTTCTATAATATGTTTTTTATCATCTTCACTTTTAGTTAATATTTCAGGAAAGTGATTCTTTTTTTTTTTACATTGACATTTATAGTTTTTATTCAATGAATCTAAACACATTATTTCAAGCATATTAGTATTTGAACTATGTAAGTTCGTATAATAATTAATTTTATTCTTACTTTTCTTTTTTATAAAAGATTTAAAATGTTCTTTTCTAAAGTATATTAGAACTAAAACAAGAAAAATTAATTCTAAAAGTAAAATAATATATTTTTTATACATTATTATATTATCAGATAATAGATCTTATCTATTATAATAAATTTTCTGTTTATAATTATTTTTAAATGTCTATTTAATTCATTTATAATTTCTTATTATTGATTTATAATTAAAATTATAATTAATATTTTATATTTTATATTTATATATGTCGTGTGTAAGTTATTGTTTTCTTGGAGCTGCTCTTCTTGGTTCGTCCATTTTAACTATGATGACTAGTAAGTCTGCCCCCGTATTCAAACGGTTTCAAAACATGTTAGATGAGAATCAACGTCAAGTGTATAAGAGTGTTATAAATGAACGTGGGATAATCTACGCACAAAGTTTAGTTTTAGGTATTTTACTTGCGTGTATTGTTGTTTTCAACCTCAGATCGCTAGATAAATCACCAAGAGTATGTTTATTTATTTTAATAGCTCTTGGAACAAATTATTTAGTTTATTCACTTTACCCAAAAAGCACATATATGTTGGAACATCTTCATAGTGCCGAGCAAAACAAAGCATGGTTGTCAATATATAAAGAAATGAAATTCAGATGTACCTTTGGTTTAGTTTTGGGTGCCTTGGGATATATAGTATTAGCACGAGGTGTATGTGTATAATTATTAATTAATTAATTAAATTATTATTTATTTAACTTACTATTTAGTCAATTTTATTACATTATAATTTCATTTTACGTTTATAAAATAAATTTAAAATTTAATATTATTTATACAAGTGATGGGAAATTCACAATCAACAGATATAGAAAGATTAAAACAACTTTATTCAATGAACGCATTTCAGCTTGAATCATTACGTAAAGAATTAAATCAGCAAAAAGAAATCAATCAACAGCAATCGCATTATTATAAATCAGTCATTTCAGGATTACAACAAAAACAAGTTGGATTAAAAGGTCGTATTCCAGAAAATCAATACGATAAGGTTGATGATTTTTTAGAAAATATGAATCGTGATATTCAATCACAAAATTCAGAAGTACAATCGTGGAAGTCTGGTCAACAAACACAAATGCAAACAAACAACAATAGTGTAAATCGAAATATTGGAGATCGTAATAGTGTAAATAGTAATATCGCTAAAAAAAATTATTCTAATGAAAATAATAATTATAGATTAGGTACAAATAATCAAACTAATCAAAATTATCAAACTAATCAAACTAATCAAACTAATCAAAATTATCAAACTAATCATAATAATCAAACTAATAAACAGTATGATAATATAACAAAAAGTCGTAATGAAATTGATCCTTATTCCCTTTACGGATTTACCAAAGGACAACCATTTTCAATTAAAGATTTAAAAGAAAAATATAAACAGTATGCTCTTAAAACACATCCTGATGTAAATGGTGGCAATGATACAAATTTTAATATCGTTAGTAATGCCTACAAATATTTATTAGACGAACACTCTAAAATGGAAAAAGATAAACAATATACTGAATTACGTGGAAATTCACTATCGTTTTTAGAAAATCAGTCTAAGAGTGGAATTCAAAACAGAGAATTGGATATGAATGGTAATAATTTTAATGTTCAAAAATTTAATACAGTTTTTCAAGATAATCGTCTTGAGGATACTAGTCAAGAAGGATATAGTGATTGGATAAATGAAAACAAATATAAAAGCGATGATATTGTACGTAATAGTAGTATTAATTCTGGTAACTTTAATAATCAATTTAATAATTTAGTTAAACCATCAAAAGAACTTCAGGTTTATCAGCTACCTCAAGAATTAAATTCAAGAACTACAAATGTACAAGAATTGGGAGTAGATAAAGTTGATAATTACTCAGGTGAATCTGGTACTGGATCAAGTTCTATCAAATATACAGATTTAAAAGAAGCTCATACCACATCTAGACTAGTTGATCCTAATACAAAGTATAATTCTTATAAAAATATAGGTGAAGTAAAGCAGGCTAGATCAAATATGGGAGAGATTTCTCAACAAGAACGCGAAATGATAGAACGTTTAGAATTTAATCAAAAAAAACAACAACAACAACGCGAAGAAAATCAACGACGTATGGATAGGATGTTTAATGATCATCATAGCAAAATGAACCAAATATTCTTAGGTGGAAGATAGATAATATTTATTCCTTGTTTGTTTATATCTTAAAAATAATTTAGAATTATATTATATGTCTAATAAAGTTAAGCAAATAGATTTACTTAATCGTAATTCACTGGTTATGCTTGCTAAAAAATTACAA
>Ga0209634_1002277_pt1 | contig 13490 bp, 17 predicted proteins | sample LinPmetageLP40_FD_184043 | JGI IMG/M metagenome (GOLD analysis project Ga0209634, IMG submission 184043) | Marine viral communities from the Pacific Ocean - LP-40 (SPAdes) (version 2) | ecosystem: Environmental > Aquatic > Marine > Oceanic | place: Pacific Ocean | collected 2010-08-26
ATTTATTCTCAAAGTTTACTTCGAATCTATTGGGGTTGGGGATGTAATATTATGCAGTATCAAGTAATAATTATTTACATAACACTATACACTATTAGAATAATTATGCATAGTGTTGATTTTTTCGAAACTATGCTTTGGACTGTTTTCAGTATACTTATAATATAGAACATTGAATCAACTGATCTTACGTTCGATAGTTATGAGAGTTTTTCAATTTAGCTAAGAAGTAAATGCCCCCTACATTTGTGTCGAGCAATAACCAAATCAACAAGCACGCAGGTATGAAAACATTAAAAACAACATTGGCAATTCTTCTAATTTCAATCTTTGCTATCAACAGTGGCTATGCGCAAGAAAGGACTATGCCTGAGATTCACTCAATGATGGTTTATAACTTCATGAAGTACGTGCACTGGCCTCCAACATCTACCAATGGAGACTTCGTAATAGGCGTTGTAGGAGATGCTGATGTGTATGCAACTCTCACGAAGTGGTACGGAACCAAAACAAAGGGTTCACAAAAAATAGTGATAAAGCAATTCGGTTCGGCATCAGACCTTAGTGATTGCCATGTATTGTATGTAGGAAAATCAAAAAGTTCAGCTTTTGCATCTATTAAAACAGCCGTTGCTGGTAAGTCAACTTTGATAATCACTGATAAATCAGGGCTAGGAAAGAAAGGTAGTGGAATAAACTTCAAAACTGTAAATAACAAATTGAAATTTGAATTGAATCAAGCTGCTATAGCGAGTGCCAACCTAAAAGTATCAAGCCAATTGTCAGGTATGGCAATCATGATATAAGACTTCATATCCGGTGTTCATTTATTTGATCACCGATCCCTAGGTAGTGTCTCTAAGAAAACAGGTCATCTTTCACAAAATGAGTGATTTTTGATGAGGTTTCAATTTTCTTTCTATGAGTTGATGCCTGAGCATCAATCGATTAGAAATAAATTGAAAGATCGCGAAAAGCAGCATTTTTGATTTTGAGGTGTTTTCTTAGAGACACTAGGTAGTCGGTTGCTCCTGGGGGTTTTTATCCCATTTGATTTAGACAAGAATTACCAACTTATCAATACCGACACAAAAGGGTTGATGAGTTATGAATTTTCAGGACAAAATGTTACGTTTGAGGGTTATTACAAATGTTAAATAGTTAATACTTATGGCTCAGTAATTGATTGTACATAGCCATACCAATAGAAGAACAAGATAATGAGATTAGTAAGAATTTTAATGGTGATGATATTTGCAATGGCGATAGCCATGCCGTCAAAAGCCCAAGACCGTTCAATTCAGGAAATTCATTCAATGATGGTGTACAACTTCATGAAATATGTGAATTGGCCCCCAACTTCAACATCGGGTGATTTTGTCATAGGAGTCTTAGGGGAGTCTAAAGTGCACGAGACATTGAATAAATGGTATGGTACTAAGTCCAAAGGAGCTCAGAAGATAGTTATCAAGAAGTTTGATAATGCTTCAGATGTTACCGATTGTCATGTATTGTATGTCGGTAAGAGCAAAAGCGGGTCATTCGAAGACTTATTAGCGAAATTGGCGGGTAAACCCACATTGGTTGTGTCTGATAAGTCCGGGCTTGGGAAGAAAGGCAGTGGTATCAATTTTAAAACCATCAATGGAAAATTGAAATTTGAATTGAACCAAGCAGCTATTGCAAGTGCTAACTTGAAGGTGTCTAGTCAATTGTCAGGAATGGCTATATTGATATAGTCTTCCATATTTTATAGTTATAAATCCTGAGTAATCACCCAGAATTTTTTGTTACTTCGATTGTTGATTTTAGCGTTGCGAACGCATTTAAACACACATCTATGAAAAAGTCGCTGCCTTGGTTATTTTTTATGGTGATAGTTGTTGTATCAAGTTGTAATACCTCAAATACATCTTCTGAACAACTTATTGAGACACCAAAGTCTGATGGTGAGATAAAAGACGAATTGTATCAAGAGGTAATCGAAGTGCACGACATTGCGATGTTGAAGTTGCAAACCATCATGACCCTTAAATCCGCAGCAATAAAAGAAGCTGACTCTTTGCGAGATCTTGGGGATGAAGTGCAAGCTGACCGAATTGAGGAGCTAGAGAAGTCTGAGTTGTCATTGGAAGAAGCCAATAAATCAATGATGATGTGGATGCGAGCTTTTAGATCACCAGCTGATTCTGTATCTCATGAAAAAGCGATGGAGTATTTGAGATCTGAATATGATAAAATTGCGAAAGTTGACAGTCTGATGGATCAGGTAGTCGAAAATGCTAAGGCGCTTTAAATCAAGAATGGCATCCTGTGATTGGGCAGGAGCTCTTCAAGCTCAGGAGGGATCCCGAAAAAGTCACCCATTAGGCGATCCAATTCATCTTTGGTCTCCTGAGAAATCAATTCACTAAGTTCGTCAAGAGCATCAGCTCCTATTGCCATTGGCTGAGAAGTAAGCATATGTTTTCCTTGGCACAAGCTAAACACTTGATACTCCTCGTAGTTACCTACTGATTCGCCTTTAATGATACACTGCAATTCTTCACCGCCCAAGGACTTGAGTGAGCTATTTTGCTCTAAGTAATTGTCCATAGCTTGACGCGAATCTATGGACATTTCACTCTTTATTTTTTCTGCACAATCAATACACATGGCATATTCAAATATCACGTCCTTTGCTTGATACCCTTCTTTATTGTATTGACGAATTGCTTTTTCAATAAAATAGGTTGTGCCTTCATCCAGGAGATAACGATCACAGTCTACACAATTGGTAAAAGGCTCACCAGTCTCGTAGCTATTTAATATTTCAGGTATTTCATTTTGCATTTAGAAGAAGTAATTGCTGACAAAAAGTCTAGATTATTAGTGAATAATACAATTATAGTGACAAAAGTTCATGATTTTACGAGAAAATGGAACTGGTTCACCCTTTGATCAATACGATTTAAGTAACGAAATTATAAAATCACAATCATGAATTTTGATAAATATACAGTAAAATCACAGGAAGTATTGCAACTAGCTGCCCAACTCACCACAGAGAAGGGACAGCAAGCGATTGAACCTGCTCACTTGTTGAAAGCAATATTGTCAAGCGATCAACATGTGATTTCTTTTCTATTAAAAAAATTAGGTATAAATAAACCGGAGCTCGACTCAAAATTAGATACGATGATTTCTTCTTTTGCCAAAGTAGATAATCAGCAATCTTATCTTTCCAATGACAGTGCAGCTGCTCTGCAGCAAGCTGAAAAACAGCTAAAGGTACTGGGGGATGGATATATCGCGATAGAGCACATGGTATTAGGCTTGTTGGAGACAAAGGGAAAATTGGCTTCGCTAATGAAAGAAGTTGGGTTTGCAAAAAAGGAATTGGCAACAGCCATCAAAGAACTCAGAGGAGGAGATACCGTCAATGACCCCAATGCAGAATCCAAATACAAATCACTTGAACGATATTCGATAAACCTTAATGAACAGGCAAAGTCAGGAAAGATAGACCCCGTAATTGGAAGAGATGAGGAAATTCGTAGAGTGCTGCAGATCTTATCTAGAAGGACTAAGAATAACCCATTGCTATTGGGAGAACCTGGAGTGGGGAAAACAGCAATCGTTGAAGGATTGGCTCAGCGGATAGTAGACGGAGATGTTCCTGAGAACTTAAAATCCAAGACTATCATTTCTCTAGATATGGGGCTTTTGGTAGCAGGGGCTAAGTATAAAGGAGAATTCGAAGAACGACTAAAAGCGGTAATCAAAGAAGTGCAAGACTCTGCTGGGGAGATTATCCTCTTTATTGATGAAATACACACCCTCGTGGGTGCTGGAGGTGGCGAAGGAGCTATGGATGCCGCTAATTTGCTTAAACCGGCTCTAGCACGGGGAGAGCTCCATGCCATAGGAGCAACCACACTCAAAGAGTATCAAAAACACATTGAAAAGGATAAAGCCCTAGAACGTAGATTTCAAGCAGTCGTAGTAGATGAACCTAGTGCTGAAGATGCTATTTCCATACTAAGAGGAATTAAAGAAAAATACGAAGTGCATCATGGGGTGCGGGTAAAAGATGATGCAGTCATAGCAGCGGTAGAGCTTTCAAGCAGATATATCTCTGATAGATTTTTGCCAGACAAGGCCATTGATTTGATGGATGAGGCAGCTTCCAAAATTAGAATAGAGATAGATTCGTTGCCGCTAGAACTTGATGAATTGCAGCGCAAAATTATGCAGTTGGAGATCGAAAGGGAGGCGATGCGAAGAGAGAAGAATAAGAAAAAAGAAAAGAATCTTAATGTGGAGTTGGCGGGATTGAACGAAAAGAGAAATTCGCTGAAAGCGAAATGGGAAAATGAGAAAGCTGTAATCCAAGGTATCAGACAAGAGAAGGAAAATATGGACCGGTATAAGCAAGAGGCAGAGCAGGCGGAGCGAGATGGAAACTTGGGTCTGGTAGCTGAGATTAGATACGGCAAGGTAGTTCAGAGCGAACAACAGCTGGAAAAGCTCAAAGAGCAGATGGTGTCTATGCAAGACGGAGCTATGCTTAAGGAGGAGGTTTCTACAGAGGATATTGCAGAAGTAGTTGCAAAGTGGACTGGAATACCATTGTCCAAAATGTTGCAAAGTGATAGAGATAAGCTACTTCACCTAGAGGATGAATTGGGACGAAGAGTAGCAGGTCAGAGAGAGGCAATTACTGCACTTTCTGATGCAGTGAGAAGAAGCCGTGCAGGATTGCAAGATCCTAAAAGACCTATAGGGTCGTTCATCTTCATGGGCACTACTGGTGTAGGAAAAACTGAACTGGCTAAGGCATTGGCAGATTACTTATTCAATGACGAGCAAGCAATGGTCAGGATAGATATGTCTGAGTATCAGGAAAAGCATGCAGTGAGTAGACTGATAGGCGCACCTCCAGGATACGTTGGGTATGATGAAGGTGGGCAGTTGACCGAGGCGGTAAGGCGCAAACCTTACTCTGTGATATTGCTTGATGAGATCGAGAAGGCGCATCCTGATGTGTTCAATACCTTGTTGCAAGTGTTGGATGATGGAAGGTTGACAGATAATAAGGGTAGAATAGCCAACTTCAAGAATACGATCATTATTATGACCACAAATATTGGAGCGCAAGTAATACAACAGAACTTCGACACCATTAATGAGGAGAACTTATTCGAGGTTTTGGATCGCACCAAGAGTGAAGTAATGGAAATACTTAGACAGTCGGTGAGACCAGAATTTCTGAACCGTGTTGACGAGACGATTATGTTTATGCCACTGAATAAGGAAGACATCCGTAAGATTGTGGATATTCAATTTGGACTTATTCAAAATAGACTTGCGGAGAATGGAGTGACGATCACTGCTGATGAGGAAGTCTTGAGTAAACTTGCGATTTTGGGTTATGACCCACAATTTGGAGCCAGGCCTTTGAAAAGAGTACTTCAAAGAGAAGTATTGAATACGCTTTCTAAGGAGATCTTATCAGGCAATGTAGCAAAGGATTCTGCTGTTAATATTACTTTGGATGATATGGGGAATATAAGATTCAAAAATGTCGAACAGCATGTAGCTGTTTAATCAGCGAATTATTTTAATTTTAAGCCTAGATGTTAAGCGACATCTAGGCTTTTATTTTTACAGGAAGAATATGTCAGGTTCGAGTATATTAAATTCAGACAAAGCGCCCGAACCAGTTGGGTTGTATCCACATGCCCGTAAGGTGGGGGACTTATTATTCCTGTCTGGAGTTGGTCCCAGAGAGCGTGGTACTAAGAAGATCCCTGGAGTGGAGTTGGATGAACAAGGGAATATCACTTCATATGACATCGAAGCGCAATGTCATTCCGTTTTCAAGAACGTTAGATTGATTTTAGAGGCTTCAGGGTCAAGTTGGGATGAATTGGTGGATGTGACGGTATTCCTTACCAATATGAAGGACGACTTTAAGACTTACAATCGAATCTATGCGGAGTATTTCAAGGACAATCAACCCTGTAGAACAACCGTTGAGATTAATTGTTTGCCTACACCGATCGCTATTGAATTGAAATGTACAGCCACAGTAAAGAATAGTTGATTGGCTGAAACGCAACCATTTATACACAAAGTGAGTATATTTCTAGTGAAAATATAGTAGATTGAAACCATGAAGATCACCCCGTTAGAAATACGACAGAAGACATTCGAGAAAGCTTTTAGAGGGCTAGACAAGGAAGAGGTAGAGGCTTATATATTGTCGTTGTCTCAGGAGTGGGAACGCGTATTGGATGAAAACAAAGAGTACAAAATTAAACTAGAAGCTTCTCAAAAGGAAGTAGAGAAGTTGAGAGAGGTGGAAAGCTCACTTTTTAGGACACTGAAGACAGCCGAAGATACGGGAGCCAACATGATAGATCAGGCGGAAAAGGCTGCTGAATTGCACTTAAGAGAATCTCAAATGAAGGCGGATGCCTTGCTGAATGAAGCGGAGACCAAGGCCAAAGACAAAATGGAGGAGGCAGATATTCAGTCCAGACATGCAGTAGAGGAGATGGAAGAGCAGCTGAAGTCACTGGGGCAGACGTACCGAATGCTTGAAAATTATCGTGATGACTTGCTTTCCAATATCAAAATGTTTTCTCAAGAGGCACTAGAAAAAGTTGAACGCGTTAATGGGCAGGTGAAGCAATTTGACCTTGAAGATCAAATCATGAAGGCAAAAAGCATCTCTACCACTTTCAAATTGAAGAACAGAAGTGCACCGAGTGAGCCAACCCCAATACAAAAGGAAGAAGAGCCGGAGCAGATCGATAATGTAAAGGAAGAAGTCATCAAAGAATCACAGATAGATATCCCAGCTGCAACCAAACCTGTCGAAAACAAATCATTCTTTGACGAAATAGAATAATGGGTAAAGTTGCACTCGAAGGTATTGAGTTTTTCGCCTATCACGGCTACTACGAAGAAGAGCGAAAGATTGGTAACAAGTATGAGGTCAACATCGAAGTATCTTCTGACTTATCACTAGCTGCTCAAACTGACGCGCTTTCTGGCACAGTCAATTACGAAGTCCTTTATAAAATTATTCTGGATGAAATGATGATTCCTTCTAAAATGTTAGAGCACGTTGGGAAGAGAATCATAGATAAAGTAATGAACGAGTTTGACGAAGTGCATACTACCACTATCGAGATTTCAAAATTCAATCCACCAGTCAAAGGTGTGTGTAGACAGGCAAAAGTTACATTGACAGAATCACGTTAGATTTTATTTTTTTGCGAACCATTAATTAACGTCTGGCTATAAACTAGACCTTCCCAAGGTTTCGTGTCCTCACGCCTGCGTGCCACAGCACTTCGGTGTGCAGGCACGAACCTATTTACAACTCTGAAATGGGCAGTGAAGACACAGCCCATGGTGGACAAAGGGACTTTATAGACAGACTCTAATTAACTTCTGGCTTTATAAAAGCAAATCCCCTGGCATCTGTGCCTTCATGGAAATCTACCTCAAGGCCTATAAGATACATCATATGCTTCTTTTCAACATAGATAGGGATGTCACCTTCAGCGTATTCTAAGTCATTGTCCTTCTTCTTATCAAACCCTATTAGATAAGACATGCCAGCGCCACAGCCACCCCCACCTTTCATCCCGATTCTTAAACCGTAATCATTTGGGATGCTCTTGTTCAGCATAATGTTACGCACCTCTATTATTGCTTTTGGCGTGAGTTTTACTGGTTTTGTGGGATCAGACATATATCTATAATGCGGTAAAATACGTTGAGTAAATAATCGTTAAAATTATCTACGGCTCTAAGCTATTGTTGGACAAAATTATTTAATTTTCCTGATATATAAACAATAAAACAGATCACTATCATATGGAACAAGTGTTAGAATTTGCTAAAATATTGGTGCCCGCTGGGCTTGTGCTATATGCCATGTATTTGACCATGAAGTCATTTCTCAACAAGGAACTGGAGAAAAAAATGCTTGAGATAAGAGCAAAAAGTATAGAAACTGTTCTTCCCAACCGTCTACAGGCATATGAACGTATGTGTTTGTTCTTAGAAAGAATATCGCCTAGTAGTCTTATACTTCGATTGAACATTGGCGAATTTACAGCTGTTGAGTTTCAGCACATACTGCTCAATGAAATTAGAGAAGAATACAATCATAACGTATCTCAACAAGTTTATATGAGTATTGAGGTTTGGGATCTCATCAAAAGTGCCAAAGAAGAGTTGGTAACGATAGTTAACGAATCCGCATTGAAAATGAACGAAGGAGCAACCTCAATTGATTTATCAAAGCAAATTTTAGAAACGGTACATAGCAGAACTGATAGCATTGCACATGCGTTAATAGAAGTTAAAAACGAGATAAGCCAGGCATTCTGATAATTTCAGAATATTTGTTATCTTATCTCTTCATTTTTTAAACGAGGAGGCAAAATGGGAGAAAGCAATATTGAAAATAAGTATTTTAAAAAGGCACACCAAAAAGCTAAAAAGGTAATTGGCAATAATGAAAAGCTAGCGCATCTTATTCAAAGGTCTAAGGATAAGTTGTCCGGAGTAAGTAATTCTAAGCTTATTGAGAATGCTAAAATCTTCATACGCATGGTGAAAGCTTACGCAAATGGTACGTATCGTGATGTCCAGCTGAAAAGCATAGTGTTCATCGTTGCTGCACTATTGTATTTTGTGATGCCATTGGATTTGATAGCGGATTTTATCCCTGTAACAGGGTTGGTAGATGATTTTGCAGTAATATTATGGGTATACAAACATTTGCAAGTAGAAATTGAAGCATTTGTCGTGTGGGAGAAAGGACTTCGGGAACCAACTGCATAACTTATTGGTTACGGTATCTGAATATTTATTCGAAAGGGCTAGTAAGCCCTTTTTTTAGTGTCAAAATTCTGATCATGGAAACAATACAAAGTGCAATTACACAAGAACATATCAAAAATGGAATGAGCTATGAAGCCTACCGTTTGCTTATTGATCAATTGCTAGAAGAAAATAAAACCACAGGAGACAATCATTCTGAAAGCATGTTGGACTATGCTAAGCTCAACATGCAGCGAATGAATAAATGGGATAAGATATTTAAACCGAGTGATGAGCTGGTGAATGCCGTCAAGTTAATAGACAAACCTATTCATTGGTTAGTCCTGACTGAAGGCTGGTGTGGAGATGCCGCTCAAAATTTGCCCATAATAGCTAAGATGGCTTCTCTGAACTCAAATATCACACTATCCTTATTATTGAGAGACGAAAATTTGGAGGTGATGGACGCTTATTTGACGAATGGAGGGAGATCAATTCCCAAGTTGATAATGCTTGATGAAAATCTTAATGAACTTGGACAATGGGGACCAAGACCTCAGCCAGTTCAGGATATCATGACTAGAATGAAAGCTGAGGGTGATTTTTCATATGAAGAATTTAACTTGTTGGGGCACACATGGTATGCTAAGGATCGCACAAAGACGTTGCAGAAGGAGTTGATAACGTTGTTGGCTGGCTAATCGCTCTACACGTCATTCTGCGTATGCAGGAATCTTACTATAAGCATTCAATGCTACTTAGATCCCTGCCTCCGCAGGGATGACGTTACTTGTGAAAAAAAGATCTTTAAGCACTCTTCAGTACCGCCAATAATAAGAATAACCAGCCCAATATAAAACATAGCCCACCAATAGGTGTGATGGCACCTAACCATCTGACATTGGTAAGGCTAAGTGCATAGAGAGATCCAGAAAACAGTAGTAGTCCACTGATGGTCAAGTAGCTGGAATAACTCAGCCAAGGGCTGTCTATTTTATACATAACAAGGCCAAGGACTAACAACAATAGCGTATGGTAAAAATGATACTGGACAGCCGTTTGATAGGTGCTTAGCAGATTGGAAGCTTCTAACTTACTCTTGAGTGCATGAGCACCAAAAGCACCTAGTCCTACTGCTAAAGCTCCTGAGATTGAAGCTATTGAAATAATGATTTTTGAAGTCATGTGTGTATAGTTTATACTTGATAATTTCTAGCACCAAAAATAGCACTACCGACTCTGACTAGTGTGCTGCCTTCTTCCAAAGCTATCTGATAGTCCCCACTCATACCCATTGATATTTCCTTCAAATCAATATTTGGCAGATCGGTTTGACCTTTTAGGGTATCGAATAATTTCTTTAGTGAATGAAATTCATTTCTGATCTGCGCTTGATCGGAAGTGTTGGTAGCCATCCCCATAAGTCCAGTGATCTTTATATTGCCAAATGATATGAAACTATCTGAGTTAATCAGTTCAAGCAGCTCTTCTTCATTCAATCCAAATTTAGTGCCCTCATCAGCTATGTAAACTTGCAATAAGCAATTAATGACACGCTCATTTTTCAGTCCTTGCTTGTTGACTTCCTTCAGTAATTTGAGACTATCGACAGCGTGAATCAAATGAATAAATGGCGCGATGTATTTCACCTTATTGCTTTGTAAATGACCGATCATATGCCACTCAATATCTTTGGGCAAAGCTTCATATTTACCGACCAATTCCTGCACTTTATTTTCTCCGAAAATTCGCTGTCCACCTTCATAGGCTTCTAGAACAAGCTCATTGGGTTTTGTTTTGCTTACGGCTATCAGTCGGCAACCTGACCCTTGTAATGTTTTTTGAAAGTCCACTATATTATTTTTGATATTCATTTTATACTTTAGCCAAGTGAAGCCCAAAAATATATACTTTTGTGGGAATAAATGAATGATAGATGCCCATATTAGGTACACTGATCAAAAAAGGGATTAAAATTCGTGAGAGTCTGGATCAGCAGTACACTTCACCAGAAGAATTGCAGAAAAATCAACTCAAGGAATTGTTGATTTCAGCCAATGAGACACTATTTGGTAAACGATATGGCTTCAGAATAATACTAGAACATTACAACAGCCCGGATACTGATGTGTTTTACAGACAGTATAAGAAGTTGGTGCCAATCCATAACTACAATCAGTTGTACAATGAGTGGTGGCACAAGAGCAAGGAGGGGATAGCAGATGTTTGCTGGCCCGGTGAAGTGAAGTACTTTGCGCTGAGTTCAGGAACTTCAGAGGCCACATCAAAATATATCCCCATCACTGATGATATGGTTAAGGCCATTCGCAAGACCAGCCTTCGTCAGATTGTTTCCTTATCAAAGTATGAACTGCCAACTAAGTTTTTTCAAGGAGGCATATTGATGTTGGGAGGCAGTACCCATCTGAACTACAATGGGAAATATTTTGAAGGAGATCTAAGTGGGATTCAAGCTGCCCAGTTGCCATTTTGGTTTCAGCATTTTTACAAGCCTGGGAAAAAGATCGCTAAGACAATTGGCTGGGACGATAAGTTGAATGAGATTGTGAAACAAGCTAGAGAGTGGGATATCAGTATTATAGTCGGTGTTCCAGCTTGGGTTCAAATCCTGATAGAACGAATTCTAAATTACCATCAGGTAGAGAATATACATGCAATTTGGCCAAACCTGGAAGTCTATGTCCATGGAGGGGTCTCTTTTGATCCTTATCGCAAGGGTTTTGGTAAGCTATTGGGCAAGCCGATTCATTATATAGAAACCTATCTCGCCTCAGAAGGCTTTGTAGCATTTCAGGCTGATCCTGACACAAAGAACATGCGTTTGGTACTAAATAACGGTATGTTCTATGAATTTGTGCTATTCAATGAAGAGAACTTTGATAGCGAAAATCAGTTATTGCCTTCAGCTGAAACACTCATGATTCATGAAGTGGAAGAAGGGAAGGAATACGCCATCCTGCTATCAACATGTGGTGGAGCTTGGAGATACTTGATAGGTGATGTGGTGAAGATAGTGGACAAAGACAGGGCGGAGATAATTATCACGGGTCGGACCAAACATTTTCTAAGCCTTTGCGGGGAACATCTGTCTGTTGACAATATGAATAAAGCCATAGAAATGGTTTCTGAAGAGTTCAATATTAATATTATGGAATTCACTGTGGCAGGAGTGCCCTATGATACTTTATTTGCGCACCATTGGTATATTGGAGCTGATGATGAAGTAGATCAAAAGAGACTTAAAGAGCGATTGGATCAGGTGTTAATGGAATTGAATGATGACTACAAAGTTGAGCGAGGAGCGGCTTTGAAAGAAATAATAGTGGAGGTTTTACCAATTCATTGGTTTTATGATTGGATGAAAACAAAAGGAAAAGAAGGTGGACAACACAAATTCCCCCGTGTCCTTAAAAACCTACAGTTGGAAGATTGGAAAGCATTTTTGAAGAGTAAGGTTTGATAGGAATAATAATCAAAGGAATCAGCTTTGGGCTGATCCTGTCTGTAGCGGTTGGCCCCGTATTTTTTGCATTGGTGAAGACGAGCCTGCAAAAAGGATTCAAAGCAGGAGTGTTTGTAGCCATGGGTGTATCTGTCAGTGATATGTGCTATATCGTACTTGCATACTTAGGCGTTTCACAATTCTTCAATAGTCCTTTGGTCAAGGAACAAATGGCGTTTGTTGGAGGACTGGTGATCATCACCTTTGGTATAGTGACGATCATTACTAAACCTAAGGGCTATGATGAAAACGATCAGAAAATGACCCGATCCAATTACGTCAAGCAGATGTTCAAGGGTTTTCTGATCAATGCTATAAACCCTGCAGTGTTACTTTTTTGGTTGGGAGTGATGAGTATGGCGTCAGTGGACTATGATTTTACTCCTTGGAAGATCATGTTGTTCTTTTCATCGATCTTAGTGACAGTATTTACGCTCGACTTGACTAAAGTGTATTTGGCCAACAGGCTTCGCGACTGGGTTACTCCTAAAGTGATGCGTGCAATGTATGTCGTTGTTGGACTTGCATTGGTGGTATTTGGAGTGAGGCTTATGTTCTTCGCTTGATCAACGACTATAGTAACTCGAACAAATCATATTGACCTGTCTTGCCCTTTAGAGAGGTTTGGAAAGTATTGTAATTCGGATAAGTTAATTTCACTTCATCGTAAGCTTCTTGAGAAAGCAACAGTTTAGTTCCGAACTTTTTGTTTGCGGTCTCTATTCTACTTGCGTAATTCACATTGTCACCGATCACTGCCATTTTCTTCATCACTCCCGTATCAAAAGGACCGACTATGACATTGCCGTAATGAATGCCAGCTCGTATGCCAAACTGGATTTTGAAATTCTCCCCAAGGTATTTATTGAACAATGCTAACTGTTCATTCATTCCTTCGACCGCATGGACGGCACCTAATACAGAGTTGTCACTTTTTTTATCAATACCAAAAACAGCCAGAATACCATCGCCAGCAACATCACTGATAATCCCATTATTTTTTTGAATGACTTCGTTCATGATCCGATAATAGCGATTGAGAACATGGACAATATCATAAGGCGGAAATTTTTCTGCTAAAGCGGTGTAATTGACAATGTCTGTAAATACGATGGTCAACTTCTGCTGACTGCCCAGC
>Ga0209634_1002280_pt1 | contig 13487 bp, 12 predicted proteins | sample LinPmetageLP40_FD_184043 | JGI IMG/M metagenome (GOLD analysis project Ga0209634, IMG submission 184043) | Marine viral communities from the Pacific Ocean - LP-40 (SPAdes) (version 2) | ecosystem: Environmental > Aquatic > Marine > Oceanic | place: Pacific Ocean | collected 2010-08-26
TCTATAATCTACTATCCTTTGTCCTGTAACAGCACAAAGGATAGTAGATTATAGAAAAGCAAATCTTTTTGAAGATCTAGGTCAATTGAAAAGCATAAACGGCGTCGGTGAATCAAGTTATCAAGATATTGAACCATACATTGAACTATGAGGTATAATTATGAGCGATGAAACTACTAAAGAATTAATTCGTAAAGAAGTAGCAAATTTAATTGTAGAAACCAAAAAAGCAGTGGCTGATGTTAAAACATTTGCTGTTAGCGAAGTATGGAAAATTTTACAACTATTAACTGCCGTTGTTATTCAGTTAATTGAAAACTTTGGTAAAGAACTTAGCGGTCCAGACAAGAAAAAGTTAGCACTGGAATTAATCGGTGGATTTTATGATAAGGTTTTTATACATGTGAATCTACCTTGGATCCCATCTGTATTAGAACCCATCATCCATAGTCATGTTAAGAGCTTCTTAATGTTACTTGTAGGCTCAGGTATTGACGCTATGGTTGCAACATTTAGGCAAGTTGGTGTTTTCAAGCCTAAAGAACCTGTGAGTGTACAGCAAAGCAGTAGTGTAGTCCAAGACTTTATTAATAATCTTAAATCAATCACGGGGAAATAAATAATGAATTTAACACAGAGTTTTGAAGAGTTTAGTACTGGTTTAGGGCCAATGGATTTGGCTTTATATGCTGGTATCGGTATAATTATATGGGTGTTGTTTAAGGATAAGCTTAGTCCAGTACAAAAAATTATCAAAGATGTGATTAATAAAGTTAAAAAGAACGCACCATCAGTACCAGAACTACCAAACTTTGTTAAGGAAAAGGTAAAGTCTGAAGATAATAGCAAACTATTTTTTGATCTTGTAGTTTCTTGGAAACAAACTAGAGATTTAGCTGAAAAAAGTGGTTGTTCAAAAGCTATAGAAGTAGCCGATCAAATGTTCCCATATTTAAGTCCTATGGTTTGTAAACCAGAAGAGGAGTCTGAAGATGCAGAATAAGCTTTTATTGTCTGTAGGTGCTGTTTTAATTGTTCTCGGTATTTTTAAACCCAACTTAGGTGGTATCAGATTACCTGTTAACAATGAACCTATTTGTTGTGTCGAAAGTTATGTTACGGATGCTCCAGCAGATACAGAACTATTAGATAAAGCCAGAGCTGTTACGGAGATTGTTAAGGCATCAGATGATTCCACTCGTAAGAGTGACTGCTTAAAATTATCTGCTTTATATGCAGACATGGCAACTCTTATAGAATTAGATGACGATAAAATTATTGTTGATACGTCTTCTATTAAAGAAGCCAACAGTATAGCAGGTAAAATGTTAAAACTAAATATTAAAGATAAGTATCCTAATTTAGCAGAAGCAGCTCAAGATTTAGTAACTACTGGTATTGGAGATGATGACATTTTACTTACTAAAGAGTTAAGAGAAAAATCAGCAGAATCTTTTAGAGCTTTATCATGGGCTTTCTATCAAGGAAGTAAATAATGCCAAGACTAACACCAGCTCAATTATATAATGAATACAGAAAAGGTTTTAGCGGATGTCTTTGGGAACAACATGTATATGACGAATTGATGGAAACATCTAAATATGCATATTTTAAAGACGGTGCTAAGAAGATTAAGAATAGTGGCAAAGGTCAACTATCAACTCCATTTATGTCTGTATTAAAGTTTGATAAGAATGCATATATTGAACGGCAAACCACAGGGGATTGTGTCAGTCATGCTACCCGAAATGGGTGTGACCTGACAAGAGCAGTAGAAATTGATGTTAATGGAGATAAAGAAAGCTGGATAGCAAGAGGTGCGACAGAAGCAATTTATGGCGCTAGAGGTCATGGTGGACAAGGTATGAGTTGCAGTCGAGCAGCTAAATTTGTTAGCCAGGTTGGTGGTGTTCTCGTTAGAAAGAACTATCCCGGCGTTGGAGACTTTAGTAAATATAATGGAAGTATGGGTGCTAGGTGGGGAAGCAGAGGATTACCAGATAAAGTAATAGATAAAGCCGATGAACATCAAATAAAAACAGTTTCTTTAATTAAAACAGTAGAAGAGGCTAGAGACGCACTTGCTAATGGGTACGGTTTAAGTGTCTGTAGTAGCTATGGATTTTCTAGCAAAAGAGATAGCAAGGGATTCGCTCGTAAAAGTGGAGGCTGGAATCATGCAATGGCCTGGACGGCTTGCGACGACACAGGCAAAGAACCCGCTTTTCTTGTACAAAACAGTTGGGGTAAATTTAATAGTGGAGGACATCCAGAATGGGGTCCAATTCCAGACGGTTCTTTTTTGATCCATGCAGATGTAGCTGCTGGTATGTTAAGACAAAATGGAGCATATGCTTTTAGCGATTTTAACGGGTTTCCACCACAAAAACTACCCGATTATGGTTTTGTAGATTATTTATAATTCACAGGTGTATTAAAACAACATAAACTCTCACTTTCTAAGAAAGGTCCATCATGGCAGATCGTAAAATATCGGAATTGGCTGAATCAGCCAGTGTTGCTAGTGGAGATGTCATGATTTGTGTGACAGGAGTAGGTGTGGCTGGTGCTACGCTTGCGACTAAAAAGTTTCCTTTGTCTGGATTATTAAACCATGTTATTGATATTAATGCTTTAGTAACTCAAGGGACAGGCATTCATCTTATTCCTACGGTGTCTACTACAGTACCAAACACTTTAGAAATAAATGTTAGTGGCTATGCTTATGAGTCTCATGTTCACACGGCGAGTGATGTAACTAATTTTGCTAGTGCTTCAAGTGGCGTTACTGAACAAAATGTTAAATTTCAATCAGCAGATTTAGCAGCTATAAATAGAACTACGGTAGCTAGTACTGATTTAGTTATTCCTTTGTCTGCAAATTCTAAATATTTGTGTGAGTTAGGAACAGTCATTGTAAATAATGAAACCAGTACAACAATTTCTGGATTCGTAGAGATTACAGGAACTACTAGAGTTAATAGTCCTACTCAAATGTATGGTACTTGGAATTTTCTAGACACAAATACTAATTCACAAGGAGCAGTTACTAATACCATTAATCCTATTAGTCGATCTGGTGCCTTAACAGACAGTTTAGATTCAACACTTAATGATCAAACCGTCACTTTAGTAAATACTTTTATGGTTGAAACAACTAATAATGAATCAGATACTGCTACTTTTAAATTTGCTCATGACAGTACAGACGCAGCAACTAGTGGTGTGTTGAAGAAAGGCAGTTGGTTTAAAGCCGAAAAGGTTATTTAAAGGATAAACTATGGCCGATAGTAAAATAACGCAACTGTCGCTATCGCCATATGCGTTAGACAAAGATTTAGTAGTAGTAGTAACGGGACACCTTGAAGAAGGTGCATTTCCTCGTAATGTTAAAATGCCACTAAGCTACATTAGAAGATATGTAGTAAGGCTAAATCTATTAACTAGTCCACAATCAGGTATAAGCACATACTATAACAGTGGATTAAATATACTGACTCTGCAACATACTCCCATTACTGGCAACTTAATGAGGTATGATTATGCGGAAGATCTGCCTCATGATCAGACTATTAGTACCACAGGCTTAAATGCTATTGTTGGTAATAATATAGATATATCATTTGCGGGTAATGGAAATGCTTCAATTGCTATGAGAACTAGAGATGGTTCTTGGCAGACAGATCATTCTCATACTCATATGGGAGACCCTTATCATTCTGGAATTATATCTACTACTGGATTGAACGCAACCGATGCCAATTTAATGAGAATAGACTATGAAGGGGATTGGCCTCACACTGGATTGATATCTCAAACAGGTTTAAATATTATTAGAGGAAACTTAATAGATATACAATTTCAAAGAACATCTGATGCTGCATCTGCTATGCACAGCAGGCTTGGGTCTTGGCCTTTAGATTTTAATAGAAATGAACATTTAGGAGAACCCTATCATTCTGGAATCGTATCTGTTACAGGATTAAATGCCTATAGTGGTGGACCTTGGGGCAATTTAATGCGTGTCGATATTGATGAAAGTCGATGGCCCCACAGCGGTATTATTTCGCAAACAGGTTTAAATGCTATTAAGGGTAACTTAGTTGATATACAGTTTTCTAGTACATCCGAAGCTGCGACAGCTATGCATAACAGAGATGCGGGTTGGCTAAGAACGTTTAATACGGGTGATCATCTTGGCAATCAATATCATTCTGGTATTATATCTATTACTGGTGTTAATGCTCGAACTGAAAATTTATTAGTAAAAGAATATGAAGACACTTGGCCATATACAGGAGTATATTATAATACAGGATTGAATGCCAGGGCTGGTAATCATATTGAAATTATGCACAGTACAAATAGTGATGCTGATTTTTTCTATCCTGGTATTATGGGAGAAAAATATCAAAGTGGAGTAATATCAGTAACAGGATTAAATGTTTCTCAAGCTACTGGTAATTTAATAGTTAATCATATTGATCGTAACTGGCCTCATAGAAATATTTTACACACAACAGGTCTAAACGCTTATAGTGGTGCTCCTTGGGGTAATAATGTTAGAATAGATTATGGTAGTCAATGGCCATACAGTGGAATTATTTCACAAACAGGTTTGAATGTTATTCGTGGTAATCTGATAGATATCCAATTTGATTCTACTTCGGATGCTGCAACCACTATGCATAACACAAATGGACCTTGGAATAATGCATTCAATAAGTCTAGTCATTTAGGCAATAAATATCACTCAGGCATTATATCTGTAACAGGTCTTAATGTAGATGGTGCTGGTGGTAACAGAATTACATATAATATTAATAATGATTGGCCCCATAAATATTCAATTGATGCTACAGGATTGAACGTGGTTGCTGGTAATACTTTTAGTAATGCGTTAAATGGTATAGCTTACAATATTGAACCAGATGATCATCATCGTTATGATTTATTTTCTTTAAGTAAAATTAAACACTATAGTAGTAGTCAAACTATAGTAAAATCGGGTGATTCAAATGGATCGGTATCTAATTTAGATGCTGGAGCTTTTATTAGTTATTGTAATATTAAAAGACATAAACCTAGCGATAACTTAACAGTTTTAGCAGAAGCTCAAATTAAATTGCCAAATGATTTATTCAGAGTACATGTACCAGAAGTAGCTGATCTCAATTTAGATAATGATCAAAAAACTGACGAATTAGGTTCTGTTACTGGTACAGAAGTTACTATAGCAGGATTAACAGATACAGATAATACAGATACTCAACTATGGGATCCTTGGTCTTTAATTATTGATCCATCCGCATACGCAGATGATACACACAGATTAAAATTGACGATATCAATTAGTGGATACAATCCCACTACGATGAAAAATTCTATTTTCTATACTCACCACGGGATAGCTACGGTTGCTAATGGTGGAGGTATTGTTGCGAATGGTAGAAGTCCATCTTATTTTCATCTTATACTAGACACGACGACTCCTGACGTCTACCGTATTAACTTTGATGGTAATATGGAAGGTACTTATAACATACAACACGCTACTGCTCAACCTTTTTCAGCACATACAATAAACATTAAAACAATTGTATCTCCACAAATTAATTCTTCTACTTATAATACAGCTGGCTGTGTTGGTATAAAATATACTCTACAAAATCCCAAATACACAAGAACATTTAGAAAACTTTTAGGAACAGCAACTGCTGATGCGGACGGATTTAACGTTGGTGATGATGTATATAGATATCATACAAGTACGAAAAGAACAGCATTTGCAACTTGCACTTTTGATGAAATAAGATATTTAAAATGTGAACCTATGGAACAAGCACCCACAATTACTTTTATGTCACAACCAGTTGACATATTGTCTTCAGATGGAACAGCAACACTAACTAGTCAAGCCAAAGTTAATGATTACACGGACCCTCTGTATCAATGGGAAAAAGCAGAATCTGGAACAGTTACATTTGCACCAGTTGCAGGACAAAATAGTGAGACATTGAATTTAACAGGACTAAATTTTGAGAATGATAACGGAGATAAATATAGATTGAGGGTTATAGCATATGATGGACTGACAGTCTCAACCAGTAATACCAGCACATTAACTGTACAACCACCACTCATTGCCATAACATCAGACCCTGATCCTCAACCTATAGCACATGATGGTACTGCAAGTTTCTCAGCTTCTGCATCAGCCAATATTCCTGGTTCTCCTATTAATTACCAATGGCAAGTTAGTACGGATGGAGGATCGAGTTACGCTAATATCACCGATGCAACTAGTACTACACTTAATTTAACAGAACTAACATCAAGTGATGATGGTAATCTTTACAGAATGAAAGCTAATGCATCAGGATTTAATGAAGTTATTTCCGCATCAGCAGAATTATATTATATAGAAATTGCTATTAGTTCTCATCCTTCTGATCTAACAGTACCTAGAGGAACAGGACTATTGTCTGTTTCAGCAACTCAAACTGCTGATAGTCCTTTTAATTTATATTATAGATGGGAAAGATCAACTAATGCTGGCGGTAGTTATTCTTACTATAATGCTGGTACAGGACTTGCTAATTTAATCTTTACTGACTCAAGCAATATTACTTATGCCAATCATGATCAAGATCAATTTAGGGTAAAAGTTAGACTGCAAGGTTTCGGTGATGACGTAGAGACAACTGGTAATATAGCCCTCCTTACTGTGCAAGAAATTAATATTCTGACTGAACCTGATGAGACAAACACCATTTCGGGTAAAGATTTATTCGCTCCTACTGCCACACAGACCCTTATACCCACAACAGGTGGTAATCTTGATTTGTTTGTCGCAGCAACTGGTCGTAATAACATTGCCGCTAGTTTAAATTACCAATGGCAAACAGGAAATATTCCTACACATTACTGGCAAAGTCCAACTGTATGGGGAGATATAACTGGAGAAACTAATAAACGCTTAGAGATTCGCGGTTTGGTACAAAATTCTACTTATCAATTTTATAGATGTGTTATAGACGATGATTTAAATGGTCTTGATGATACTACTGGTATGGAAAGTAAAATTTCTAATACTTGCAAAGTTACTACTTCTACATTTGTTGGAGATTCATCTGTAAGCATAGATGATAACGCTACTTTTGCTAGTGTCGAAAGAGATGGAACAAGTTCACTTGCAGAGACAGATTTCCTTACATTCTGCTATGGTTTAGATCAAGGTGTTGGTTATACAGTTAGTGTCGATCCTCAACCTAATAAACAAGCAGGTATTAATTTTGGTACGGGACTTGCTCCTTTAGGTCCTACAGGAATCGCAAGACTATTAGCTACACATCCAAACAGTGCTTCAGATAGTGCTAGTTTAACTGCTGGTTCACAATTTAGTGCTGGAGATGTGATAAATATTCAAGTTACTGGCAATGTCAATCAGTTCCTTGGTAGAATCAATGTGCCAATCCCAACTACAGTTGTCATCACTGCTCAACCCCAAGATTTGACAGTGCCCCATACTCTGTCCACCTTTTCCTTTGATGTTACGGCATTAAGAACGGGACCAGGTAATTTAAAGTATGCATGGGAAAAAGCATCGTATGATCTAAGTACAAATAGCTACGGACCATGGATTAATGTTAGATCATCTTCTAGTACATCACAATATACAGACACTATTTCATCGACTTTGCATAAACATCAATATAGAGCTAATATTACTGTTACTAATACTGATATATCACTTTTCAGTAATAGTGGGGAACTCAAACTGAGTGAAGCCATCGTTATTCAAAAACAGCCAGATGCTAATATAGTCTATACAGGTATAGATGTATTTACATATAATAGTAGCTACGGAAAACCGGACGGGTCGTATAAAGAGGGAACTGTATCAAATTCCCATAAAGAAGCAATGATACCAATCGGTTCCAGTAATAGTATAACAATAGAAGCTACTGGTATTGGTATGATTCAAGGTGATTTAAACTTCCAATGGCAAACAGGAATTTATGTTGGTGGATCTCAAGGTTTAGGAATGTCTTATATCCAGTGGTCTAATTATGGTTCTTCCACTAGTAGTTCGTCTACTGTGGTTCACCCCATGAGCCTTGCTGCGTTGAATGGAACAAGACAACGCTATTATGCGAGATGTATAATAGACGACGGTGGTAGTAATACAGAGACTAGTAATGCTGTACTTCTTAGTGATACCCCATGGATTACTCACTACAATCAAGTGTCCGGTGATGAATTTGCCCTGACTTATCTACACCATGAAGCAGTATATGACAGAGGTGGATACTATGAAATCATGGTAAGTGGCGGCTCTAATGTTACAAGAGCGAACTATAGTGCGATACAATTCTGCGAGCCGATGCCTGCTAGTAGTGGTATTGGTTATGAAACAGTTATAAAAAGAGATAGCAATTCTGCAGTTGATACAATAGGACTAAGGATCGAAGAGAAAGACCACTCAGGTCCTCCCTACAACACCACGAGAAATCAATTTGCGTCCAACCAAAATGAGGTGAATAGTATTTCTTCAGATATTAATACTGGCAATAGCTTCCTCCACAACGGCCGTATAGAAATTGGACTTGGAGATGCTACTGATGGAGTAAGTGTTGATTCAAATACTTCTGATACTAGGATACAAGGTCATTTAGTTAGGATATTAGTGCCCAAATACTAATATAGTGTATATAATATTGGAGGTAAACTATGAGATTTTTAGATAAAATTGCGTTAAATAGATTAATTGCTATTATTACTAGCTTTATTCTTAGTATTATTAAAATTTTTAGTCCTAATACAGATGTGGTATCTCCTCCTAAAAAGAGAAGACCATTAAGGGACTTACTAGATAAATGGATTAAGTAAACATGATTAAATTTATTTTCGGTACACTACTGATAGGTTCTTTAGTTTTTGCTGCAACACCTGAATATAGTACAACAGCCGTTGTTACACTTGCTGGTGGTATTGTAAAAGCATCACAAAAAGAAGATGTAGTAGAAAAATATAAACGTAAAGATTGCCCAGTGTGCAAAGGTAAGGGATGGTATTTGAGTGGTGACGGAATAGCTAAAATTAACTGTCAGTATTGTGAGCCTTAATTAGAAAGGTAGTTGGTTATATGAGTAAACCTAATGAAAAATTAGAAAAAATTGCATTAGATATTCTGGGAACGCAAGAGCTGCCAAAAGAAAAATTCGGTAGTGTCATTATGATTATTATGATGATAGCTATTTTGGTGAATTGTATCCGAGTCATACAAGAATGCAATAAAAATAAACAAGATGAAGATCAGCTTCTGGTATACAAACAACATATTAAAGAGATATGTGAATATAGAGGTTGGTTCCCTAAAATGAAATTGCGTAAAATGATTAGACAAGAATTAAAACCCGAAGACTATAGAACATATGGTAGACCATTAGTTCGTGCCATCTTCGATAAAGGAGCCCGTATCACGGATGATGAAGTTTTAACCCTGATGGAGATAACTAAGAAATGATTAGTTTAATAATATGGTGTGTATACGGTATATTTGTCGGTTCTATTGCTAAAGCTATTATACCGGGAGAAGAGAATTTTGGTTTCTTTAAAACCATCGCTCTCGGTGTGGCAGGATCTTATATGGGCGGTGCTGTACTATATCTGTTGGGTTCTTATAATACAGTAGAACCTTCAGGTATTTTTATGGGCGTGGCAGGTGCGGCGCTTAGTATAGTCTTATATAATAAACTAACGGATGGCAAATAAATCAGCAGTTATTCTCTGGTTATATCATACAGATCTAGCAGACGAATTCGTGAAACTATTAAAGCCTCATGAAAAATATGTAGATATATTTCTAGGGGTATGTAAAGACCATGACAATCGTCAGGTTGAATCTTTATTTAAGAATAATTTTTCTAATGTATATCTGGAATACCTAAACAATGCAGGTACAGATATTTTACCTACTTTAAATTTATTAGAAAAATGCACTGATTATCCATATTTATTTAAATTACATTCTAAAAAAAATAATTGGGGTATACATAAACAAGTAAATTGGAGAGCTCTACTGTGTAATGATATACTATATAAAGACAACTTTCATTGGACATTAAATAGATTGAGCCAGGACCATATAGGTATAGTAGGTTCTAACTCTATGATCATGAGAAATAATGAATATACTAATGCTAGTAAAATAGCTGAGATAACAGATATTGTTGACCTAGATTATACCAAACTAAGAATAAAAAGTTTTATTGGTGGTAATATTTTTGCTATAAAAACTAAACTATTATTACCATTTGTTAACCAGCCTAAATTAAAAAGATTATTATCTCAAGAAATTGGCTTAATCAAAGACGACAATGCAGGCACTTACGTACATAGTATGGAAAGACTTTTTGGATATATGGCAGAATATAATAATAAAACCATATGTGGAGCACCATGTAAGACTCAAATTATACTTAATCCAACAATAAAAACACATAGACTTCATCTTGTAAAGCTTTATAATAATGGGTGTTACATCCAAGAAAACCCAAATGTGTACGGTAATATATTAGAAGATAATGATAGATATATTAGAATTAATTGGCTTAATCAAGATATATCAACGATAAGACTATATAAAAAACTCAACAATAAATATTTAATAAACTACGATTATGTTTAGTCCACAAGAATTATATAAAGAATATAGCGGAAATCCCTGTATCAGTAGTTTACCTAGTCCATTCACTCAGATAACTGCATCAGAATTATACAATCAATTAAGTGGTAATGATATGGGTGCAGGAACACCTATGAACTTATTGCGTATAGTTAATTTCCTTAAATTAGTTAAATATCCGTGTGTAGAAAATGCTCCAGGATATAGTGATATTGTGGATACAGGTGCTAATAAATTGTCTCCTACTTTTAAGTTTTTACAGACATTAGACATTGAAGCATACAAAGAACGCCAACCTACTGTTCAAGCAGGTACTTCATATGCAGTTAGAAATTGTTGTGATTTAACCAGAGCATGTTATTATACAGCTAACGATACTGTTGATAAATGGACTCATCGAATGGCCACAGAATATTTAGAATATTTCGCTCATAGGTCATTACCTGATTGTTTACTTATGTGTGGTCCAAACCTTATAGATAAAGTAGCATCCAAATATTATAGAGGACCGGGGGGCAAAGTAACACAGGGAGAACCTGTGGACGCTTCTGGTGCTAGTAGTGAAGATCCTGACAGTAAAATACTAAATGCATTAATAGCTAGGGGAGAGCCTGGAATGCTTTGTTTTCCTCTTACTTCTGGAGGTAGAGGAGCGCCGGGTGCTGCTCATGGATGTTGGACTCCATCACCTAATATTACGGGTGAAGAACCTAAATGCTATGCTTTTGATGAATGTCCAACAAATCCTACTACCGGAGCAGTTATTGATCCTAACCATCCCTGTTGCAAACAAGGTAGTATATATCATATAAATGAATGTCAAAATGATGGTAAGAGATCTATTGTGGATAGAGATATGGATTTTTCATATTGGATTAAATCCGATGATGGACGTTTTGATGGAACAATTCTTAATGGTAGACTAGGAGAATTATTAAAACATGTAGGTATACTTGAACGAAAAATATATCATGGATATGCAGACTTTACTAATCAGTGTGATGGCTCTGCCCCTCCAATTAGTCTTGAAGATGTGTTTTTAAAACATTTTACAGAAGAGAGAATAGCTGACAACATAGAAGCTCTTAAAACAGTGTCTATAATTTTAAAAGCAACAGTACAAGCCAGTAGTAGTAGTATAACTGTCGATACCGATACAGATTGGATGGCTAAGAGAGTCAAAGATTTGGTATATAATGGTTATGGGGTCATGCTTTTAACTAATACAGGTTTCCATGACACTAGAGATTCTACGGGAGTCTCCTATCCTGATCGTGTATTTTATCATACATATAATATTATTGGATATGATGATACTAAAATTGATTATCCTGAATGTGTTTATGTACTACAACTACCATTTGGAGAATGGAATAGTGGAGGTCATCCTTCATGGGGTCCATTGCCTACGGGTAGTTTTTTGGTTACAGAAAGTCATCTTAAATGTTTGATAAATTATTACCCTACAAGCGACCATTATGGTTGTAAAAGAGAAGTGTGTATTAATACAGTGACAAATGACTGCACTGATCCGTCTGTTGCAGACCAATATAAAGGGTGTGGTGCTGGCTATGAAGGCAGATGTGACCCTTATTATTGTACAAAAGAGCAGAGAGCTTGTGGTCTTTTATTAGCTACATCATTGAGTAATGGGTTTCCTAAACAAACACTAAAGTATGAACAGTTTTACCCATTGAATACTTGGAAAGAAATGCTTAAAAATAAAACAGCTTATTATAAACCATAATAGAAACTAACTCATTATGTCACAGAAAACAATAAATTTTTGTAATACTACTGGTCATTTATATGAAGATATTACATTTAATAAGCCTTTAAGAACCATTGCTCAAGAGGGTCAGGATTTTATACTCATGCTAAGTGAAGATCCAGACATAGCGGCTGCCAATATTAATATGAATACTGTCGGAAATAATTGTATTAGTAATGTTGGTTCTTTAAAAGCTATTTTCCCTCGTGGTTCAGCTGGTCTTAAAAATCTTAATATAGCCATGGCTTCTGGCAATAAATTTTCATCAATATCAATGAACTCAGGTATATTAAATGTAACGACGTCTCCAGGGGATGTAGCAATTGATAGAATTTCGGCTACACAGTTTACATTACAAGGAGCACCACTAGAAAACGAAGGTGTTTATAAAAGCCATACTACAATAGGAGAATTATTATCAAATAAGGTATCTGTAATTGATACTTCAGGTGTCCTAAGAGAGCATAAATCATCATCTTCAAAATCAACAATAGTTATCGATAATTCGATATTAGAAGACGGAACTTTAAATTGTAGTGGTATAACTATAAAAAACAATTCTAATTTAATTGGTACTAAATTAATAGCAAGCACTACAGGTATTGCATCACAGTTAGTACCACCTGTTACAGAAACAGTACTTAAAGAGGATGGATCAAAAGTCACTAGTTTTCCAAATGGTCAAGTGAGTAGTACTCAAGTCCCATTCATAAGCGTCTCAGATAGCGAAATAAAACAAACAGACATAACAACAGGTGATTTTTCGATTAGAGGTGCCGGTTTAACTGCAAGCTTTAACAACGCACTTAAATTTAGTCAAGAGGCAACTATAGGTAACTATGGTTTAGTAGGGGGAGCGTTTGAAGGAGATCTTTCACACACAAAAACTACATTTGAATTTGAAATTGACGCTACTAGTAATACAGCGTTCGTGAAAAAAACACTAACAGGATCAACCCTCAGACTACAAGACATTTACAAAATGAGTGCTGCTGTAACAAATGTATTAAATTTTTCATTTGCTGG
>Ga0209634_1002281_pt1 | contig 13479 bp, 17 predicted proteins | sample LinPmetageLP40_FD_184043 | JGI IMG/M metagenome (GOLD analysis project Ga0209634, IMG submission 184043) | Marine viral communities from the Pacific Ocean - LP-40 (SPAdes) (version 2) | ecosystem: Environmental > Aquatic > Marine > Oceanic | place: Pacific Ocean | collected 2010-08-26
TATATCATAAATTAATTGAATGTTTATCAAAAAGAATTAATATGGATACTAATTATATTTTACAAAATCCAAGTATTGTTTATGAATATATCTACTAATTATTATAATTTTGTAAAAGTGGATTAATCACATAAATTAAAAATGCCCATATAGCTACCATCCAACACCAATATGATCCAAAAATACTATAAGTCGTCTCTTTAGATGCTATAGTTAATGAATATATTCCAGTTATTATAAAATATAATAAAAGGAATATTCCAAATGGTTTATTTTTAGGATATACAAATACTATAATCGATAAAAATACAAGTAATACTCCTATATTATATTGAATGTATAAATATTTAGGTTTATCCCATACTATATGAGATGATGTTGATTTAATATGTGATATAAATTTAGTTTTTTTATTAATTAAACTATATACTATATGTATTAATCCACTAATAAATAATAAAGTCGTAATTATAAAAAATATTTTATATAATTTACCCTTTATTACTTTACTATAAAATGTATCATAATTAATACCAAGAATTAATCCTAATGGGTGTAAATATAATAATACACCCACTAATATTGTTCCCAATTTATTAATATTTATATTTTTATATTCTAATCCAATCCATATTATAGTTTCAATTAACTGCATTGAACCATAAACCATTATAAATATTGCCATCATTCTATCATTTGGTAAATTTCGTACATATAATCCATAAGATATTACAGAAATTAATAAAAAACTTGAAAATGAAACTTCTTTATTCCAACACATATACTATTAGTCAATAAAATTTAATTCCTTTTCTTTATATGGTTTATACGATTTTTTTGATGTTATTGGTAATTTATCAATACCGATTTCTCTGTAATTTAAAACATCATCCCAAAATTTCTTTATATTTATATAATTATTTGTAAAATAATCTCTATCTCTTTTTACTAAAACAACATTAAAATTATTTAAATACCAATATGTTGTTGTTAAATAATCCAAATGTTCATTACCCATTTTAAATATACTATTTACAATGTCATCATACCATTTATCAAATATATCTCTATTTTTAATATGCTTATGTTCAGAATAATAATATAAGGTTTTTTTTAATTTATTATCATATAATTCAATAATCATACCTTTTTCTTTAAATGGATCATCGGTATCATTAAAAAATTGTTCCTTAGAATTATATTTTTGAAAATCACATTCTAAAAAATCACAATACTCCAGATCACATACCTCCAATTGTCCCTGTATTTGAGCAAAATAACCTTTTGGTATAATTCCTGTAATTTGTCTGGATTTAGGACATTTAATCTCTAACATTCTACCAATATAATTTTTATTATTGCTTTCATAACTAACTATTCCATCTGGTGAAGCCCCAAAAAATGGAATCGTTGGATGAGGAATACATCCATATTCTAATACTTTTAGATTATTTCTATTTTCATATATTTCAGTAGCAATTTGTTCAAATTTAACTCCATGTAATATAGCATCATTTGTTAAAAATGGCATTTCAACGCCACACTTTTTTTTTATTAATTCATTACGTTTAGAAATCGCACCTTCATCTATTACGCTATAAAAATCACTTGCTGTTAAACGATTATTTCTAAATATATACCATTCAGAACTTCGTTGTTCAGGCTGAGGTATAGTTCCTAAATATTTAATTTTTGATTCTAAATATAATAATTGCGATTCGGTATAATTAGGTGAACAAGGAGTATTCTGTTTTTGATATAATAATGAATTAATTACTTCTAATACAATATTTATTTCTTCCCTACTTTCAATTGGTGTAAATTGTGAAAATGTTTCTAATACTAATATTTTTATATCATCAAATATATTATTGTTGTACAAATCATCCATATCTACATCACTATTATCAAGAATATCATTGATAATCTTAAATAATTCTTCATTCATTTATTATTAACGTTAAATTATCTTTATATTTAATCAATTTTTAATTTAACTTTATTTATTTAAACTTAAATTTATTATAGACATAAATGAATACTATTGAAGAAGAACCCGAAACAGAAGAAGAAATAAAAGCATTAGAAGAAAATATGTTTCAAGAAATTGTGCGTTCATTAAATGATATTGATAGCCAAATTATGAGTTTATTGGTGCAGCGTAAATTACAATCGGAATTATTAAAAAATGTTAGTAATAAATATAATAAAAATGAATATAAATTATCATTAAATATTAATAATAGAATACGAACAAATTATGATTATAATTATGAAACCCAAAACTACTTAATAAATATTTATAAATATTTATAATTTAATTTTAGTTAAAGTCAATAAATAAGATAAAAAAATTAATATTACTAAAATATATTTAAAATTATAAAACTTAGAAAAACTAAAAGTACTTAATCTATGAACTTCCAGTCGCACCACTAACACCAATAGGTCTACTTCCCGAATCTTGTGAAGGATCAAATAACCAATTATATGTATCATTTTTAGTAATAAAATTGCTTACAATAAAATTCGGGGTATTTCGTATAATTCTTTTATCATTTGTACTTATTCCAAAACAATCCCAATATTGTTTTTGATTTTCTGATTTTATGACACATTCTTCATTATCATATTTTTCATCTTCTAATGGTAATATGATTTTATTTGAATGAATATATTTTTCTTTATTTTTTGTTTCAGGATAATCTATTCTTTTATTTGTTATATAATTAGAGTTTTTTTTTACTTTATCCATATTGACTTTAGGTTTAAATAATATAGATCCTCGTTCATCAACCGCATCACGTTCAATACTTAACACTTCTCTCGATATGCCTGATTTTATACTATTTAATATAATATTTTTATTATCATATGTGACATCAAACTCTATTTTTTTATTTGTATCTTTATTTGGATTATAAATAAATACATTTATTTTATAATTTATTGTATTATTAACTTCATCAAATGTTTTTTCAATTCTATCTATATTACCACGTATTAAATATTTTTTATGTGTTTTATAAATATTATTTAATATTGTATCTATTATCAAATAACATTCGTGTTTTGATACAGAATCAATAGTATCAACTGGAATTGAATTAAAATTTTCATATTTTGTCTTTAAATACACAAATATTATTATTAATATTAATACTAAAAAAAATATTACTATCATTAATTATAAATAAGATTTAAATATGAAAATATGTCGTAAAAAAAGAATTATAAATAAAAACAAAAATAAATCAGTAAATGTTATATTTATATCCCAATCTCATACTTATAATCCTAAAAAAAAAATAAATGTTAATTATACCTTTTTATATTATCAAGATACATTTATTAAAACATATAAATCTATTAATGATATATATTCTAAAATAAATAAATCAGATATAATAAATATTATAACTATTGATACCTTAAATATAGTATTATTAAATCATAGTAAAATAACTAATTCTAAAAAAATGAATATATTTAATAAAAAAAGATTTATAGATTTACTAATACCTCAATCTAATTCTATATATAATGATATATATTACTATAATAAAAATTACAAAACTACATATTTAAACACTTATATAAAAAATAACAATATTGAATTAAAAATAATTGATCTTTATTATTATCTAATAGGGTATATTTAAATCATTATTATTAAATAACCTAAGAAAAATTGGAGTATATAGTATAAATGAGTATTAATGATATTCAATCTGAATTAGATACTATTAAAAATAACAAAGAAATTCCTTTATCTTCATCAATTGATGATATATTAAAAAAAAATGTAGAATCCATGGAAAAATTTATGAATAATAAAGTTATTAATATGTATGCAAGACCATGGAATAAATTAGAACCAAAATTAAAAAGAACTAAAATAAATGAATATTTAACTATTTTATTGGAAAAAAAGGAACTTAACTTAACACAATTTAATAATTTATTATATAAATTATCTAAAGAAATTGAGTTTAATAAAAAAATTTTATTAGAATATGATAAAGATGAATGTTCTATAATATCTTTAAAATATGATTCATATTTATAAATTCAATGAATGTTTAAATTCTTCAAAATCTATATCTGTTCCAATATCTGAATCACTATCAGATGTGTATTCATTTTCTTCGGCAAATTTTACTTTTTTCTCTACCTTTTTTTCAAAGTTATTTTTCTTATTTTTAAGAACTCCAGTTGGATATACATTAATATTTTTATTATTTTTATTATTTTTATTATTTTTATTATTTTTATTTTTATTATTTTTATCTAAAAATTTTGTTTTTATAGTATTAATAATAGAATCTAAATTATTATTATTAATTATTCCTATAGTTATAATGTCTAATATAAAAAATAGCCAAAAATAACTTTTTAAACTATATAATAATGCTTCTTTACCACCAATAAATAATGTAGCATGTAAAACAATATATGAAATACCGCCATATAAAAATATTTTTGTTATTTTAGTATTATAATCTAATTCTTTTTCTATTAATGTTGAATTTTGTATTAAGTAGAAAAACATAGTTAATTAAATAGTATAAAAAAATTGTTTATAATAAACTTATGTTAATGGATATTAATTTAAAATATAAGATATGGAATTATATAAACTAATATAATACAAATAATAATATTATTATTAAGTTTTTTAGTTGCTAATAAAGCAGCTATAATTGAACTCAATATAACCATAAATGAATCGCCTATAATAGCTCCAATTCCAACTTCTTTTCCATATTTTTTAAATAAATCTATAACTGTGTTTTTACCTTTTGGTATTACGTATTCAAATAGTATATAAAATAGAATATCATGAATAATTTGAATTATTAAAAATAATAATATGAATTTCCATAATTTATATTCACTAAATACCTTTTTATATAAATATCTTGTTATAATAAATCCTATTACTAAAATAAATACATCCATAATTACCGCCGAAATACTAAAATTTAAATACCATTTTTTTAAAAAAATAGTTTTAAAAAATCCTACATGCACCAAAATTAAAATAAATAATTCACTAATTAATACACCATTAAAAATAGGTAAATAATCACTAACTTTATTAAAATTACTTATATCTCCAAACATATAAATATTTATTATATTTTAATAATAATTTGGTAAAAAATCTATTTTATTTTTATTTAAATAATCTAAAATATAATTCATGTGTAATATTTCACCTCTTTGTGCTGTTATTATCTCATAACATAAACGTATCATATGAGTGTTATTAGTATGTTTTAATAATCGTTCACTCATTACTATAGCAACTTGATGATGTGGGATCATATGTTCTAAAAAACTTTTATCACTATGATCCATATGTTTCATATGATTACTATGGTCATTTGGTTTAAAAAATAATGGGTCACAATAATAATCTTTAGGTTTTGATTTTTTATCATATGTTATTGAAGTTAAAAACTTAGTATCTCTAAATATAACATTGTAGTTATTTGATACATTTGGTATATTTTTTAATACTTGTGTCATTAACATAATTTCTATTTTTTGATTAAAAATTATATTTCTATATATATTTAACATAGTTTTACTTTTTGATATAGGAATCATTAATTCGCACATATCTATACCAACTTGATGATGTGGTATCATATGTACTAAATAATCTTTATTTGATAAAAAATCTATACATGGATTATTAACACTATTTTTTTTATAAAAATGGTCTTTTTTATTTAATTGGACTATTAATATTATTATAAATATTAATATTAATATTAATAATAAAGTATCCATTATATTATTAAAATATTTAATTATATTAATTATGTCAAATTTTTCATGTAATCATATAAATGATGGAATAGTTAAAGCAAAACCGCGAATTTTAGTTATTGGTGACCTTCACGCAGATTTTAATAAAACTAAAGAACTATTTATTAAATTTAATTTAATAGATGTTAATGAAAATTGGATAGCAGAACCTAAAGATACTACAATAGTTCAATTAGGTGATCAATTAGATGGTGGTGGACGAGGAACTGGTGAATCATATGGGGAGCTTGATTTAATTGAATTTATGGATAGATTACATATTAAAGCACATGAATATGGTGGTGGTGTTTATTCATTAATTGGTAATCATGAAATAATGAATTTATTAGGGGATTTTAAATATTCATCTGAAAAAGATATTGAGTTGCAAGGTGGATTAGAACTTAGAAAAAAAATATTTTCACCCGGAGGTGATATATTTAATAAAATGTCATGTACCCGAAATGTCGTTTTAAAAATAGGGGATTTTGTATTTGTTCATGCTGGTATTTTACCTAAACATATTGATAAGTCAGATAAACACAACTTTATTAAAAAAATAAATAGATTAATGCGACTTTATTTACAGGGTAAGAAAAATTGGGATGATCATGATATTCAAAAATACTTTTTAGATAAAAGTGGTGTTATATGGGATAGAAATTATGGATCTAATTCTCCATCATGTTCAAATGTTAAAACTGTTAATAAATTATTAAATGTGGGTCATATGGTTGTTGGTCATACAATACAAAATACTATTAATAGTAAATGTGATAATAAATTGTGGCGAGTTGATGTAGGCATATCTAGTATATTTGACACTAATACAATGGAAATATTAGAAATATTAAATAATGGAGAATCGTTAAAAGAAAATGATTTTAAACCTTTTAGAGTTCTCAAGGTATAAAATTGATACAATTAATATAATTATTTCATTATTACATTATTACATTACATTACAATATGACTCAAACACATCATTGGATAAATCCAAGAAATCCATATCCTAAATTTTACAATAATTCTATGAATTCTCATGTTATATCTATTAAACCTATAAATAAATACAAATATACTATAATTATTATGAGTATTTTCATATTGATAATAAATTTGATTTATTATTTAAGTTAATATAATATTATTAACACTATGAGTTCTACAATGAATATAACAAAAAGTAATAATATTGTATCAGAATCATCTGTACAAAATAGATTTAATTCTAAAAATGGTGATTATTATTGTGATATTACAATTAATGTTAAACATATAAAATATGGTAATGATATAGATTATTATTTTATCGAATATGATAACGTTTTCTCTAAAAATCACATAGATAAAGATTATATTGATGATAGTCATCCATTTTATGAAAATGATGAGATATTATGGAAATATAGATTACACAAAAGTTTTAATGGTGATATTATTACTAAAAATTCAATGACTACTGAAATGATTAAATATTTGTTAATGGATTATGATGAATTAGAATTACATTGTGGAAATAATTTTCCAGAATTTTATAAAAAAGGCATTATGATTGGAATAGCACAACTATGGGAATAAAATATATTATTATTATATATGCCTATTAAATCTAAAAAAAATACAAAAAAACAAATTAGTAATTACATTTTAAAAAAAGGTGATATTTGTTGTGAAGATGACTTTGAACGAAAAACAATTATTGATAGTATATTTAGTATATATAAAAAAATGGATAACAAAACATATTTAGAATCATTGAATAATGATATATTAATATTTATTGGTTATTTTATAGACTTAAAAAAAAATAATGATAAAGAAGGAATGAAACTTTGGACATATTTAGATTCTCAAATGCCATCTAATCAAACACCAAAAAATGATGAAAAAAATATTAAAAATGTATTAAACTCATTTCCGTTATTTTATTTACTATCATTATTAGGAATGGCAAATTACAAACAAAATAATCAAAATAATTAAAATATACTATTATTTTAATGGGACTAAATATTTTTGATCAATATACATATTTACATTTTGCTACTGGTATAGTAGCATATTTTTTTGGTTTACCATTATTACATTGGATTGTATTACATACTATTTTTGAAATAACTGAAAATACATCTTTTGGTATGAATCTAATTAATAATTATTTTAAATTTTGGCCTGGTGGTAAACCATATACGGATTCATTTGTTAATTGTTTAGGAGATACTCTTGGAACTATTATTGGGTGGTTTTCTGCTTATTTAATAGATAAACTTGGGAGTAAATATAAAATTTATGAGACACATTTATAATTTAATTATACATCTGTATTATTTACTACATCTTCTATTGATTCATTACTATTTACACTATTATTATCATTTTCACTATTATCACTTTCACTACTTATACCCATATGTAAATGTGTTGATTCAGTAACCGAATTTAGTTCATCTTCACTTGGTGTTCGGCCATTTAAATTAAAAAATGTATTTACAAATTTTTTATTAGTTTTTACATTATTTATTGTATCTATCATTTTTTGTCTATCTTTATCATCCATTTCATATATTTTTGTTGTATGTAACTTATTTCCTATTTCTGGTTTCACCAACTCACTATTTTTTTTAAATTGATTATTAAATTTAGTTAATACTTTTGGTAATATATCTGGAGATACTTCTATTAATCTATCATATTCCTCTTTATAAATTTTTATTGCTTCCGTTGGCGACATTCTATCTAATGGATGTCTTAATGCGGTGGTCTTTAAATTATTATAAAATTTCCCCCAAGATATTGATGCAACACGATGACCTTCATTATATTCGGATATTTTTAAAAATTGATAAATTGTAGTAATAATACCAGCAATTATAGACATTGATCCAATACCCATAACAACATATTCTTTAACATTATCTGAAAATCTATCTTGAGCAAAATTAGCAGTTCCAGTAATAGTAGATATAATAATTACTGGTATAGTATACCAAGCATTTTTACTTTGATATATTTCTCTACATCTCGCATGCATCCATTGATAGCATTGTGCCTTGTCTGCCCATTCTTGTATTATAATTTCTTCTTCAGCCTTCCAATAATCACGTGTTTGCTTTTTATTCTTTGATGATTTCTCCATTTCTTTAAATTAAATTAATTAGTTTAACTTAATATATAATCTTTAAATAGATTTTTCAGTTAAAAAAAATCCTATTAATTTAGATGTATCAATTTGATTAATTATACTATCTGAACACCTTTTAAAATAATTTATTATGTCTAAAAATCTTGAACAATATTTATTATATTCCACTAATATAGTTTCTTTCTTATTTTTAATACTTAATTCATAATTATTATTGTGTATATTATTTTTAGAATTTTTTTTTACTATTTTGTTAATATATTTATCAAACAGTTGAATAAAAGCATCAATTAATTTAATATTATTAATAGTACTATTAATAATTTCATTTAATTTTCCATAACTAATTTTTTTTATTTTTGTTACATGAATAATTTTACTAAATAATGCGGATTTATTTGCACTTTCTCCTACTTCTAATTTATTTAATGATAATAATATCATTAATACATAATCTGACAGTTCATAGATTTCATTCTTATATTTATTTAATACTAATTGATACATTTTGGAATAATAATTGTATTCATTTTTAAGAATTTCCATTTGAAATATTAAATAACTATTAGACTCATCTACAACTAATATTTTATTTTTTTCTAATGTTTGATATAGTTTGTTTATTGATGCTATTTTTAATTTAATTTTAGAAATATTTGTATCCATCATATTTAAATTATTAATTATAATCTCGGATTGAGTTGTTATTGTTTCATAATTCATAATAATTTAAAATATTATTATTGAAATTAAATATAAAATAAATTAAATAATATTAACGATTACCCTTTTCAGTTATTTTTTCCATTTCTTTATAACCAGGAATAATATCTTCAATTATTTTTTCTTTATCAAAATAATTAATAGAGTTTTCACCATTAAAACTATCAAAAACTGATTTATCAATCGAAATATATGTTTTCATTGTAGTACAATGTCGTGATGTTTTACATCCATATTCATACATAGCAGTAACTCTATCTTCTATTTCACGTCCAAAATGTGACCATGGAAATGGATTATGAACTGGAAATGTTCCCAATATAATAGGAGCATTATGTTTTTGTTTATTTATTAAATCAAAATGATATTTAGGCCATCCTCCAAAATCTAAATCATTACCACTTGTATCTGGGTATAATAATTTATTATTTAGGGTTCCTTTATGTTTTTTATCTATTTCTTTAATACCTTCAACAAAACTTCCTTGCAAAATATTTATACTTTTTACACCATTAATATATTGTTCTTCTATCATTTGACGTTGTTTTAAATAAGATGATTGTTCATATTCAATAATATAAACATTAATTTGTCCTAATTCATCTGGGTATAATATTTTAGTTAATGTTTTAGTTGTATTTAATTCATTATCACATAATATAAAATTTAATTCTGGGTTCATTTTTAAATACATACGTATTATTGTTGGTAATATTTTTTCATTAAATAATTTCTTTATTTTAGGATTAGCAGGAACATAATCTTTAGAACATGTTGATGTTTCATCATTCCATACACAATAGGGTGGCTTACATTCTACAATATCAGTAATATCGGAACATTCCTTTTTCTTTGATTTTGGTGGTCTTGGTCTTGGTGATGGTGATGGTTTAGGATTAAGAGAAGCACATTCAGTAGTATTTACTTTTGAATTATTTTTTCTACTTTGTAAATATCTTATAGTATTATTATTATGTGACTTTTCATGATATTTACGCGATTTAATATTTACAAATACTTTACCTTCTAAATTTTGCCACCAAAAAATATCACCATCTTTAATATCTGATTTAATTATTTTATTTTCACCATTTCCCAATGTTAATTTAAAATCTGATAAAAAATTTATATCTATTAACCCAGGATATATAGAAGTTGATCCAGAATTAGGAGCTCCATATCTAAAATATAATGGACACTTAAATTTACTTTTCCCAAATGTATATACATTACCACTTTCTTCAAACTTTCCTTCCTTTTGTTCAATTAATTGAAAATATCTATTTCTAATACGCGATTCAGCATATTTTTTCCCTGTAAACTCCTTTGTTTTTATAAGTTTAGTTAAATCTTCATCTTTAATTTGTTTAAATATAGGCGATTGTTCTTTTAATCTTGGATCACTTTTTAAACTATATAAACTGTGTTTTGTTGTAATCGGTATATAAAGTGTTAGTTGATGTACTGGTTTTCCTTTAAAGTCAGGATATTTCTGTTTTAATGTTTTAATAATTTCATCGACTTCTTTTAATGGATTAGAGCAACCATCTAAATTACATTCATTAGATTCATTATATCCACCATCTTTTAAACGCCATCCATCAGTTTTAGTATCATATTCTATATTATCAAATGTTTGTTCCATCCATAAAGCATGTTTTTCTATTTTCCTTTTTGCTGTTTTAATTTTAGGTGCTTCGCTTTTATTTTGTTTAATTTGTTTTAAAATAACATCCCAAGTTTCAATATTATCTATTATTTTTCCTTCTTTAATTAATGATTTAGTCCATTTTACTAAATTATCTTGATATTTTTTTATTTGTCTATAACAACTTTTTATTTGTGCATTTAATTCCTCTGTAGCCCATATATGTAATTCACATTCTTTTGGAAGAGATGCTTTTGTATATTCATAACATTTTTTACCAAGTTTATCAGTATCATGATATATTCCTAATAATCGTAATTTTTGTATTAATTGTTCACAATATACACCCTTTAAGTCAATTCTTTCTGTTCTTGAATTATATTTTGTATCACTACTAATATATATATCTGTTAAATGATATTTATAGTCACAAGATACAAAACTAATACCTCTACTGGCCATAAGACCAGACACAATTAGTATTTTCTTTTTATTTCGTTCCTTTAAAAATTGTAATGCTATTTGAATTGCACTGGAATTCTTCCACTGTTTCATCTCATCATTACTATAAAGACTTCCAGATGGATCTAAAATATTAGATTCACCATCTTTTATTTCTTCTTTTAGTTCACCTCCCCATTCAAAACCTGGAATTAATTTAACACTTTTTTGATTATATACAACTCCTTGCCATTCTGTTACTCCACCATCTTGTTCAGTTTTATGTCTAATTATACGTTTTATTAGTGCTTCTTGTTTAGCATTTTGTGTTTCAGATAATAATAATGAAATACAAAATTTTCGTTCATCTGAACAATTATCCATAATTTCTTTAATATTATTATATTCTTTATCATATTCTACAATGTTTTTTTTTCTACCAGTTTTTATTGGATTTACATCGTGATATACAAGTCGTTTATTATTTTCAGCATTTAAACCTACATACTCAATTGGTGGGTCTAATTTAAATATTCTATTTGGGAATTTTCCCCATTTTTTTATATCCATAATAACAGCCATAGGTGTGGCAGTTAAACCTAATATATGACATAATCTTTCATTAAATAAACAATTCATATATTTTATTATATTTCCTTTATCACCAGTAAATAAATCAACTTCATCTATACATAAACAATATTGTTTTTCACTATTTTTTTTTATAAAATTTATAACATTAAAAATTTCGGTTTTATTTGCTTTAACGATTATGATATTATGTTTTGAAATATCTGGTTGATTTCGTTTATTACTTGACATTATAATAGGATTTAACTTAATATCTAATGCATTAAAATCATTTATTCTATTTTTAAGTTGTATAGCATCTGCATCAAAATTTCTAATTATAACTATAGAAATCATATCACTTTTTATTATTTTATAACTATGTGATATTATAACGCGCGTCTTACCACTTTGAACATTACCTATTACTAAATCAAATATTCCATTACATGAATCAATATTACCTATTTCTTTATATAATTTATGTTCTCTAAAATCATCAGATGATGTAGTATGTTTTGAATTATTCCCCTTCCTTTGGGATAAAGGTGCTTCTGGATATTTTTGTTTCGATACATCCATAGATTCATATGGAATTCTATTTGAATTAGAGGATTTACGATTAAATTTTTTTAGTTTTTTAGTATTTGTATCTACAATCATGAGGTTCTCTGGTCTGAAAGGTATGATGGAGTCAGAACCTTCTATTTGAACCCTAATCTTACCATCTGTGTCCCTAGAAACCACAGTCGCAAAACGATCGTTCCACTTCAGCCTCTTTTCGCTCGTTCGGAATCCATGTATCTTCACCAATGTCCCAATTTCAAATTCATCATATTGACAATAAGCATATTTTTTTAATTTACCATCTTTATTTACTTCGGTAGCACATATTAAATCACCTTTTGAATTTTCTTTACATTTAGAATATAATTCATCCTTGTATTTAAATGGAAATATGCATTCACCTTTTCCTAAAGATAACTCCGATTTTGATTTAAACTTTTCTTTATAATTTTTTCTGGTTTTAGATCCTATAAATCCAACCTTAACCTTTTTACTCATTTATATTATATATATATATTTATTTAGCAAATTTGGCTTTTTCTTCAGGACTCATTTTACCCCAAAG
>Ga0209634_1002284_pt1 | contig 13471 bp, 13 predicted proteins | sample LinPmetageLP40_FD_184043 | JGI IMG/M metagenome (GOLD analysis project Ga0209634, IMG submission 184043) | Marine viral communities from the Pacific Ocean - LP-40 (SPAdes) (version 2) | ecosystem: Environmental > Aquatic > Marine > Oceanic | place: Pacific Ocean | collected 2010-08-26
ACATTCCTATACTTGGTTACCACCATTGAATATAATATTTTTCACGGATATGCTAATTTAAAAAACAATATATCTTCTACAATATGGGATTAAGAAATAAAAAGTTTAAAGAACAATTTAAAGTGTACATTTTATTGTATTATTTTTTATTATAATAATTTAAAATATATATATATATATATATATATATGGAAAAAGAAATATGGGTTTTACGACATGGACATCGTTTAGATAGAGATAACAAAAAGAAATGGGAAAATTCTAAAAGATTTAAAGAAAATAAAAATGATACACCATTAAGTGAATTTGGTTTAAAAAAAGCTACAAAAAGTGGTGAAGAATTAATAAAAAAATCAAAAGCAATACAAAAAAAAGAAATAAAATATATATATTGTTCACCATATACAAGGTGTATCCAAACTGCAATTCAAATAATTGATGTAGTTAAAAAAAAATTAAATTATGATATTAAAATAATAATTGTTTATAATTTAGGAGAAGGTGGAAATGGTAGAGATACTTATATATTTAATGGAAATAAATTAAATATTAGTTTAAATTGTCAGAAAGAAAAAATAATAGATAAAAAATTAAAACCAGAATCATTAAAAAAAAAATATAGTAATTATATTTATAAAACAATAGGAAATAATATAAAATATGAACATTGGAATGACGAAAGAATAAGAATGGCAAATGAAATTATAAATATTAATAAAAAAGAGAAAAACTCTTATATTATCATAGGACATCTAGAAACAGCATATCTTGGATATAAATACTTTAATCAAAAAAATATTAATATACTTGATATTAAAAACAAGTGCTTACCAGGAGTTTGGATATATGGTTCAAATGAATGTACTAATGTAATGATGGGTTTTAAGAAAAAAACGATTGGTTATGATATGATTTATAAACCAACTTATAATTTTAAATAGATTATTTTACAGTTTTTTACTAGGGGAAAATTTTTCAGGAACATCCCATTCACCTCTTAAAACACGATTTACTTTAGCTCCGGATTTCTGAGCTTCATTTTTTCGATGAACATCATTTATATTAAATTTTTTTGGAAAATATTCTTCAAAATCAAAAATTGACATATCAGGTAATAATAAAATAATTCTAATTTCTATTTCTAAAATAGCAAAAATTCTTTTTTTTTAGTTCAAATGTGTGTTTTCTACCAAAACTAAATAATATACCTCTTCAAGTAAATAATTGGAATTTTATTTTCCATTAAAGTTTTTATTATTAACTATATGGTATAATCATTTCTTTTTCCTTTCAATGACATTACTTATTTGATAGTAGCTAAATCTAATTTATCACCAATGATATGTTTTGAAATGCCACTTTGGTGGAAAACAATTTTTTCAGTAGTAGAAGATTTACCAGAACCAATATGACCTAATGATACTATTAGAGTACTTTTAATAGGCATTTTAACATATGCCATATATATATATATATATATATAAATAAATTGAAATTTTTTTTATTTATATACTTTTTATTAAATCAATAAATTTAATCATGAAAAATGCTAGATCCGTATCAGATTATCTTTAATAATTCAGATATTATAAATATAATACTTGAAAACCTAAATGGAACATTCAATGATTTTATAAATCTTAGAAAAGTTAATAAAACATTTAATGAAACTATACTTTATATTTTCAGAAAAAATTTACATCAAAATGAAATAATTTATGGAAGAGCAACAATGGTTTGTTTGGGGTTGTGTTGGAATTGTAATACTACTGAGAATATTTCATGTTTAAACTATTGTCACGATACACATCCAAGTAGAATGATTGCAGTATGTAATAAAAAAAAATGCAAAATGATCGCATTTAAAAGTTATGCTTTCGAAACATTTTCTATTGAAAAAAAAATAATTTTAATAGAAAATATGAAATTTACAAAATTATTAATACCTAGAAGCTCAGGGGCAAGAACAATAGCAGATGTAGATAACAGATTTATTATAGTTATGGATAATAAACTTTATTTAAAATTTACTTTTATAGAAAATGATGAGAGATTTGAAAAATGTTGTTCAATGAATGATCTTTTAGAGATCAATACTTCCAAAGAGCATGGTGATTTACTTAATCTTATACATTTAATTAAATTAAAAAAATTAAATATCGTACCGTTTTATGCTAATGAAGTTTTAAGATTACTGAGAGAATCAGTAGAATCTTTTTCTATTATAGACTTCCAATAATTTTGAATATTAGAATTTTTAACAAATTTTCTAGCAAATAATGCGTTAGAGTTTACTAATAATTCATATTCTTTTTCTGAAATAATATTAAATTTTTTTGGATGATAACTATTTACTAAATTATTATTGTCATCATACCAATTAGCAAATGTTACAATGTCGTGTTTTTTATATGTTGCTCTAACATTTATTGAAAATTCTAATTGATCATTAATGTTAGGTTCTAACATATATAATAATGTAATATAATACATTTCATCTGGTATTTGATTGTCTTTAGTAAATAATTTTCTATAATTTTTATTATTTAAAATAATTAATTTTGCATGATCTCTGGATAAAATCATCCATTGTTCTTGAATAAAAGTATATTTCTGAATATTCTTTGGTAATGTTAATATTCTTTTATAATGATGATCAATATATTCTCTAGGTTTATAATAATTAAACCAGGAATTATTATTTATAATTAATTTATTATATATGTAATCAAAACTTTTTATAGGAATACATGAATCTGATACTAAAATAATTTTATAATTATTATAATCAATTAAAGCATTTTTAATTAATAAATTTGTAGCATCAACTAAAGATATATTTCCCCAACCAGTTTTAATATTTTCTTTAATAATATAATTTTTAAAAAATGATTTAACTAAAAGTTTATATTTTGGATGGACATATATTGAGAATTTACCTTTATTATTTTTAAAAAATTCATACCACAGTTGATGCTGATTAACATCACCAATAGTTAAAAAACAAAATGCTATTTTTTTTGGTGATTCAAAATGTTCAATTACTTTCTCATTACAAAATAAAAATGATATTAATACAATTAATAAAATTAATATATTAAACATTATAATAAATTAAAAGAAAAAAATTATAATAATTTAATATCCATTTTTTTTAATATTATAGATATCCCATTACAAAAATTGTCTCTTCCAATACATTTAATTGAATAATTTCTTTTATTATTTAAAAAATTTTTTAAAAAAGTTTCATTAATAGCATATTCATATGGTTTATCATAAAGATTAATATAATTGAAATTACAATATTTATTCATTTTTGTAGAAATACCTTTAATATATTTAGGTAATAAAATATTATTCTTACTTCTATTAGCAACAATAAAATATATATTTTTATAAAATTTTATTTTTACAGGATTTTCTAATAATCTATTAAATAATTGAATAAATGCAGATATTCCAGTTCCACCAGCTAAACAAATTATATTTGGACTTAAATGAGTAAAACTTCTTAAATCATCATAAGGATCACTAATTAAGATCTTATCATTTATTTTTAATTGACTTAAATATTTACTTAATCCATAAGGATTATCTATTCTTATAAGCAAATATAAAATTACTTTATTGTTACAATAATTAACTTTAAATGGGGTATATTGTTTATATTTTTTTGTTTTATCAATATTATTAACATATATATAATAAAAATTAAATCCTGCTATTTTATTTTGGAATAATGAATCATTAAAAGAAAATTTCATAATAAATGTATTAATATTAATAAACACATGGTCTTCAATATTTGAAATAATATAAGGTTTCATTTATAAATAATATAATATTATTTTTTATAAGATATAAATAATATAATATTATTTTTTATAAGATATAAATAATATAATATTATTTTTTATAAGATATAAATAATATAATATTATTTTTTATAAGATATAAATAATATTATTTTATAAGATATATTTATATAATGACAGATTATTATAATAAATATTTGCGTTATAAATTAAAATATTTAAATCTCAAAAAAAAATCAATAACTAATATGCAAGGCGGTGGTTTGATTAATGACGCAAATAATATTATGTTATTTAAAGCCGAATGGTGTACCTATTGTAAAAAATTTAACCCAACATGGAATGAATTGGAACAACAATTTAAATCAAAAAATCTAAGATTTAAAGTATATGATTCTGAACAAGATAAGATAGAACATATGTTATATAATATAAATTCATATCCTACCATAATTATGAATATAAATGGGAAAAAAATAGATTTTGATGGAAATAGAACAAAGGAAGAGTTAGAAAAATTTATAAATAATAATTTAAAATAATAATTTCTTTTTAAAATTTAATTTAATTTTAATTAAAAGATTAAATTAAAAATTAAAATTCTTATATATATAATATATACTAGTAATGTATATTAATAAGATTGATGAGTTAATAGATAATTTATTAGATGATTTTGAAAAAAAATTAGAAAAAAGTTCTTTATTTAAGGAAATTAAAAATGAATCAAATTTTGTTAAATTTCAAAATAAAATAAACGATTTTATAAAAAAATTTATTGATAGTATTGATAAAAAAAAACTTACTTCCTTAATACCAAATGAAACTAATGTTAATACAATTTTGAGTATTATGACTCGCTATATTGCATATTATATATATTTAGCAATTGCATATTATTATAATAATGATAGAGATTTATATGCTACTAATATAATAGAATGTAGTAAGAATCAAAAAGTGTCTGTTATTCAGATAAATGATTTTTTTAATAGTGAAAATAATGCAATGTTAATTAATTTTTTTACTATTATTAAAAACATAAAAATTTTAGTCAATTTAAAAAATATTGATAAAATCCAACAAACAATAGAAAATAATCCTATATTATATCAGTCTACAATTCTTTTTTTTAACTCGTTAGGAAAAGATTTTATAGTTGAACATTTTATGATATCTGATAATATGCATAATATTATAAAAACAATTATTTTTAGAGAATTATACTTGAAAAATGAAAAAAAAGAAGTATATGATATATTAAATCAAAAAGAAAAAGAAAATGCTGAATATAGATATATTAATATTGTTGTTTCCAAGGATATTGAAACTTTAGATTATAATGCAATAGAAAAATTATTTACAATTAAGGAAAGAAGAATTGGATTAGTAGATGATATATATGATTTTTTAGAAGATTTTAATAGTAAAAAAAGTATTAATTTTATAAATAATGAAGAAAAAGCAAAATTATTATTTGAAAATAAAATTCTAATACCAATAACAGAAGATTTTGTTAGATTTCATAAAAATACTGAAACTTATGAATCGAATGATTCTTTTGACAAACAATCAACAAAAGAAAAAGAAAACACAAAATTAAAATATATTGTTACTAGAATGAATTCAATAATAAACTATTATTCCCCAGCTATTCAAAATAATAATAAATTAAAAATAGAAGCTGAAAAATTATTTTACAAACCATTATATTATCGTAATGCAATATTATATAATGATTATGAGGAAATAAGATTATTAAAAAAATTAGAAAATATTGGAAAAAAAGGTGATGATGATGATCAAATTGAAGATTTAATAAATTTTCGTAAATATGCTTATCAGAATTTTAAAGATTTTAATAATGATGGTTTAAGACTTAGATTTAATAATACAGTTGATGCAATAAGAGATGTATCAATAAAATATTATGATAAAAAACGATCAATACAATATAGAGTTGGTTCAAAAGATATGGATATTATGATTGTTGGTGCAGCATTTTATAATAGTAAAAGTCCATTACAATGTGCGATTTCTTCACAATTAGTAAATAGTAATAAAATAACAAATACTGATAATGGATACAAAGCCATGAATAAATTAATAAAAAAGAATATGTTTAGTAAATCTGATAATATATTTTATTGGATATTTAATAATGAAAATGATATTATAACATCTGATAGTTACAATAATATTAGTTCACTAAATATAAAACAAAATTTGTTAATATTATTAGGTAATACCTATGATAATGTTATTGATTTAATATACAATAAAATTTTAGAAAAAGTAGAAGAATTAAAAAAAATTAATATATCAAATTTAATAAAATTAATCGATTATTATTCGAGAAAATATTTATCTTTAGATAAACATCCAAAAATAATAAGTAAAATTTTTAAAGAAGTAATGACAAATAAAATTATAAAATCAGATACTGGTTATGATACCAATGATGATATTATTCCAGGCTTAACAGGAAATAAAGTTATAAAATTACCTATTTATAAACCCGAAGCACCTAAAAAAAATATTATTATTATTGGTAAAAAAGAAATTTATAAAAATAAAAAAGTTGATAAAAAACAAAATTCTTTAGTAATATGTCAGCATAATTTAACATGGAATCAAATAATGAGAATGAATAAAAGAAAAACTAAAGAATTTAATCAAGCAATTTTTAATTTTGTTAAAAAATATGTAAGAGAAAATGAATCATCAGATTATATATGTAAGAGTTGTAGTGAAATGTTAAGTATTAAAAAATTTGTTTATGAAGGTTCTTATGATAAATCATCTGATACTTTTATAACAACAAGTATGGCTTTGGATGTCTCATTAGAAGACTTACCAGAATATGAAAATTATAAAAAAACAATTAAAAATTTAGATAAGATTATTGAAAAAATATGTTATACAAGTAATTTATTATATTATGTTGGAAGTGTATATACGACAAAAATTAGAAGAAAAATGTTAGTTAAAGAAGTTATAGATATAGTATTACAACATAATAAAGTATTAAACAAAAATCCAGAAGAAAGAACTAAATATATTAAAGAATATGGTGTTGATAAAAAATTATCAAATTTATTTGTTTTTAGCCTTAATGATGATATTTTTATAACATCCAGTAAAGACACAGATTATTATAAAGTAATAAAATATAATAATATTATATCTTATATAATTTTATCATTAATAGCAGATATTAATATTGGACAAATAACTAATCTTAATTATGAAAAGAAATGTAATTTCTATTTATTTAAAGAATTTGGTATTAAATTGTTTGATGGTCTTAAAATTAGAATAAATAATAATGGTGATACTGCATTAATTACAAATTATCCTACTTTATGTTATCTATTTTATTATTTTTCATGTATATTAATTCAATTTAAAATATGGCTTTTTTCAGATATGAAAAATTCAGGATTTCACTTAGCTGTACAAAAATCAATTATACATACTATGGTTGAATTATTGAACAGTATTTTATTTATTAATACTCAAGAAGATAAAAATTTTCTTTATGAAATCTTAGCAACTAGATTTTATATAAAATTAGATCGTGTTTTTAATAATAATAGTATTTTGGATGTATTAGAAGAAGAAAGTAAAAAAAATATAAAAATTAATAAAGATACAAATAAAATATCTTTTAGAAAAAAAAAGATTGATAGTATTTCAATAGGTGATCCAGATTTAATTGGATATATTTCACAAAGTAAAATATATTGTCATACCGATATTAATAGAATTGAAGAAAAATATTTAAAATTAATTTCATTAAAAATAGATACATTAACTAATTGTGATAATGGTGAATTTCATGAATGGGTATATAAAAATAAAGAATTAAAATGTACAAAATGTAATAAAACTTTTGAGCAAATGCAAAAAGAACAAAATCAATCAACTGTTTCAGAAGAAAATGTACAAGAAGATATATTCTTTAAACAAAAATTACTTAATTTAACTAAAATTGCAAAAAAATATTGTATCTCAGGTAAAGTACATGACATTGATCCATCTACATTTCAATGTAAATTATGTAAATTAAATTTAAATACTCATAGATACTCAGAAAAAGAATTATTACAATTAGAAAAAAATTTGGAAAAAAATAAAAATGATTTAATATTAAAGAAAACAGAAATATATGAAGAGAAAAATAAAAAACGTGAACAAATTGATACAGACATTGATTTGGTAGTATCAAAAATTACTAAAAAATTTAAAAAGGAAAAATCAAATATAAATAATATTATATCAAAATTTGTTAATAGAATTGAATCAATAGTTGGAAAAAGTATAAATATCGATAATGATGATATATATATCAAAAATACATTATATATTATTGATCATAATTATATGGGTGATAAATTATCAAAGCCTATTGTAATATATGATACAGATAATAAAATAAAATATAAACAAAATGAATCTTTTTTCAAAAAAGATGTATTATATTATCACGATAAAACAAATAATACCAATGTATACTATAATGCAATAACAAATCATTTAATTGGATATAAAGAAACAAATAAAGAATATGTTTTAAATAATAATACAAATAATTATTTAAATATTAAAATATCTGTTAAAGATCAGTTAAAATTTTTGGGTTTTACAAATAAATATATTAATATTAAGGAAATTGATAATTCTTATAATGAAGATAATGATAAAGAAGTTAATCAAATTGTTTATAATATATTGCGAAAAAGAACTGTAAATTTAAAAACTATAATTAATAATTTTCAAAAAATAATAAATAATATAAAATATTTTTCTAAAACTTTAAATTCTTATAATAATGAGGTAAATGAGATTATAAATAAATTTGGTAAAAAAATAAAAAATTTAAATTTAAAAAATACAGACGGAAGGAAGACAGTTTTTAAAAATTGGAAAAATATTAATTATGGATTATATATAGTAGCAAATGAAGATACAGATAATATAACAGTAAATAATTATTATGTAAATATAGACCAATTGGTTGAATTAAATAATAATGATAATATTATATTATTTTATATTATTAATGAATTAAATAAGTTACTTGATTATAATACAAAATCATATGATCAGATAAATTTATGTCAATTAATTATTACATCTATTAAATTTAATTTTTATTCTTTTTATAATAATTTATATTCATCTCATATTAATAAGTTTAAATATATGTTAGAAACAGATGTTCCATCAGTAGATACTGAAACACATAATGTTGGAATTTATGATGAATTAATAACAACTGAAGAATTTGAAGAAACTTTAAATGATGAAGCTAGAGAAGAAAATATAGAAATAAATACCAATATGGATTTAGAAGATGATGCAGAATATGATGATGATGAATATATAAAAGAATTTGAAGGTATAGAATATTAAATAAATTATTCGGTTAAAAAATAAAATAAAAATAATGATATAAAATATATTATTTTTATTTTATGAATTGTAAAAATTTAATAATCATATTAATAATTATAGGTTTGTTATTTTATTTATCTCCATTATCAAAAAAAATATTACCAGAATTTTTTGAAAAGACAAAAGAATTAATGGATAACATATCAAAAAAAACAAAATTACATAATATAGACACTGGACAAAAGTTAATTACTATTAAAGAAAATACTGATTCTTTTAATAATTTAGAAATTTTAAATAAAATTATTACAAAGGTAACAAAAAATTCAAGAAAAAATAAAATTTTCAAAGAATATTATAATATAGATTCGTCAAAAACAAAAACTATGGAATTTAATTCTAAAGCATTAAATGTAACAAAAAATAATATTGATGAAACTGAATTGATTGCAATAATAAATACATTATTAGATATTATTAATAATACAGAAATTCAATCAATTAATAGTAATAACATATTAAAGTTATATAAAATAGATAAAAATGATATTATAAAAACTCAAACAAGTGAAGAGCTAAAATATAATCTAAATTTTATTGCATCTTATTATAGTAATTTTTATAATAATAAAATTAATAAAAGAAAAAAATTAATTGATAATATTATTATATCAACTGAATTATTAACATTAAAAAATATTTTTGATAATAGTTTTTTAATAAATAATATAAAAATTATTCCAATACATTCAAAAGGCAATAATTTATCTGGTTATGATAATATAAATAGTAATTTTAAATTTTTAGAAAATATTAATTATGATAAAAATAAATATATTAATCACAATAATAAAAAACATACGATACCTTTTAAAGAAAGATATGGATCTGAAAATTTCTTGGTATCCAATAAGATTGATCATTCTTATAAACATGTTTCAGATAATAAAAATTTAGATTCTATTGATAGCTTATTACCGGATAGTTTTATTGAACCCAATCAATTAAATAATAATTCCGATTATAGCGATATATCTGATGATTTATCATCAGACTTTAATAAAAATATTTTATATGCAAATTAATGTACATAACAACAATTACTATTATTGTCATCAATAGTATCTAATTTAATTGATTTTTGATTTCCTATAAATTTAAAACCATTTTCTTCTTTTAAATTTTCCCTAATTATTTTTTCTATTAATTTTTTACAATTATTAAAATTTAATATCTTAATTAATCAATTTTAAATCTATATAAAAAAATATAAATATTAATATATTATATGAATGAACATTTTGATATTTATGTAAAACATACGTCATATTTTAATAATTTAAAAAATATAAAACTACATCGTTTTATAACTGAATGTATTCCTGATATGAAAAAAAAACTTTTTTTTTAATTGTTGATAAATATAAAAAAGAAGGTATTAAAATTCATATTTTAAAAAAAACATTTATAAATAGAATATTAACTAATAAAAAATTAGTTTATTTAACCACAATATTTTTAGATAAATACACCCCATTAGATAATATTTATAATTGGCAAATTTTAGATGAAGAAAATAAAAAAAATAAAATTCCAGATGGAATATTCTTAAATGGATTTAAAACATATATACCTTTAATTCAATTAGATAATAATATAATATATAATTTTAATGATATTAATTTTAATAATAATTTAGATATTCTTAAAACGGGATATTATTTTAATTTTAATGATATTACCTGGCAACTATTATTTCTTAATTTAGCCGGTGAATATAGTAATACCAATTTAAAATCATTTAATACCAAACATTTTAAATGTATGAATTTATTAGATGCTTATTATAAAAATTTTAAATTAAATTGTATTTTTGATAATTATATGTTTAGTACTCAAGTTATTTTTTGTGATTCTTGTGATATAAAAATATGTGACAAAAATAATTCAAATTTTAAATTTTGGCATAGTAATACAGCGGGTGATCTTTGTAATAATTGTTTTATTAAAAAACATGAAAGAGAAGTTTATCTTAGAAAATATGTACAAAGAAATTTATTATTAGAAGGAAAAAAAGTTCTTTTTAAAAATGAATTAAAACAATACAAAAATATTAATTATGATAAAATAAAAATAAGTCAAAATTATGATAAAATAAAAAAAATAAGTCAAAATTTAATACATGATATATTTTATACCTATAAAATAAATACTTGTTCTATTTGTTTAGATGTATATGGAGATAAATGTTTATTTACTGGAACGTGTGGGCACGTATTTCATGAGAATTGTTGTAAAAATTTAAAATCTTGTCCAATATGTAGAGAAAGAACTAAATTTTTTAAAATTTATCTATAATTTTAAATATTTTGTATAATTATATGGATTATTATACAAAATATTTAAAATATAAAAAAAAATATTATAATTTATATTTTCAAACAAATAAAGAATTATTAGCAGGTGCACATACCGAACAAATATCAGAAGCCATTACTAATGAAGATTTTAAATTAGATCCTAAAATATCTAAAACTAAAAAATTCGTAACATATGAATGGCCTGAAATAAAAATTTTATCTGTAGAATATCCAGAACAATCTGGTTTAACTTTGATTCGTCATTTTAATGCCGATTCTCCTGGAAAACGACTTTCATATTATATCGATAAAAGAGGAAAAGATATTGCTGGTTTTAATTTAGATATTATAAATAGAACACCAAATAAAAAACAAAATTATGATGGTGCTCATAGTATTGTTTTTGTTGGAGGTAGTTCTCTTGGATTAGAAGCTGTATCTGGTGTAAGTGAAATAGCTTTAAAAGAAAATATTATGTGGTATAATAAAGGTATTACTGAGGGATATCCACCATATATTACTTCTGAAGAATTTAAAAATAATAATAAATTACTTCCATTACATGAAAGAATATATGGTGTATGTTGTTTTACTAAAAATTTAGCTGTAGATAAACATTATATATATCCTGATATGAAACTAGGAAAATTTGCTATGGAAAATATTTTCACTTCTGAACAAAAAATATATATTAAACAATCTGGAGTTGGATTAAATTCGTATGTATCTAAAATTGACGAACCCATCGAAATAGAAAATTCTTGGATTACAAATACAGTACCTGGTGGTGTTGGAGCTAAATTTTATCTAAATAAAAATGGTTTAAAAATACTATTTATTATTAACTTAAATTCTATTGGAATCATACATGATAACTTTAAATTATTACATGACTTTCCTAAAGGTGCCAATAATAAAGGTAAAGTGATAGATCGAAATCTAAGAAATAGACTTAATGAATATAAAAACTGGGCAATGGGAAGACAATCTAATTTAAAATTACAGGGTAGTCCAAGAAATACTACATTGTCTATTTTAATTACAAATTTAGAATTACCACATGATTTAAAGAAAAGTATAACAAAAATTTTTCATGATGAAATTGAAAGTATGATTTTTCCATATGGAACTAATGGGGATGGTGATACTTTTTTCTTAACTTCAACATATGATATCGATAATAATATTGCAGATAGAAGAGTATTAATAAATGAAGGTAAAAAATTAATAAGAGAATCTATAAAAAGTGTTTTTTTATAAATTATAATATAGATTTTCGATATTAACTTCATTAGAATCTATTTTCAATAACCAATCTATTTCTAAATTAGTAGAAGAATTATAATTATAATTATATTCTATTAATCTTCCTTGTATTGGCATTTCTAATAACATTCCATGTAAATTTGAATAACATTCTATATCTGCTACAATAGTTCCTTTATTTAAATAATTATTAATTAAATTATTATCATATTGTATTCTATAAATGCCGCCCAAACGTTGAACACATTTTAAAGTTAAACCAACTTTAAAATATTTATCACAATGTGTTATTAAATAATCATATCTTTTTAATCTTGAAAGACAAGACATTTTTTTATTAATCAAAAAAAAATAATAATTTAATTCAATTTATTTTTTTTTATTATTAATTAATTCCATACATTGTTCCTCTGTTAGATCATTCGGTATTCTATTCTTAGGAATACTTATATTATTTTTTCTATTAATTTTTTACAATTATTAAAAAATATCTTTTCTATATTTTTTTTTTTATAGCACTTGTTTCAAAATATTCCATATCATTCTTTATTGCTAAATTAATAGCATCTGTATATGTTACCTTTCTATCATTTTTCATATCATATTTATTTCCAATTAGTGTTTTTA
>Ga0209634_1002287_pt1 | contig 13466 bp, 10 predicted proteins | sample LinPmetageLP40_FD_184043 | JGI IMG/M metagenome (GOLD analysis project Ga0209634, IMG submission 184043) | Marine viral communities from the Pacific Ocean - LP-40 (SPAdes) (version 2) | ecosystem: Environmental > Aquatic > Marine > Oceanic | place: Pacific Ocean | collected 2010-08-26
TGGACACAAGGTAATAGTGGTCCGGCATGGGCAATGGGTTTAGATGCAAGTTCTGGTACTGCTGATGGTTTATCTATTGCTTATAAATCTGATGGTTTTCCTTCATTAACAAGTCAAAGTAAAGTAGCTATTGATACCGATGGAAATGTTGCAATCGGTGCTACATCTGCTGGTGCTAAATTAGATGTAAATGAAAATTCAAGTACAGCTTATTCTGCTACTGGTGAACCAAGAGAAGATATTATTATTCATAATACTAATGGTGGTGATGGTAGTGGTGTAAACAATTATTCAAGTTTAGGTTTTCAGGTAGCTGATGGTGCAACTTCACAAGGTTTTATTAATTATGTAAGAACAGCAGATAACTTAGGTAATTTTACTTTTTCACAAAGAACTGGTGGTTCTAGTTATGCAGAAGCAATGCGAATTAGCTCGGCTGGTAAAGTTAGCATAGGAACTGCAAACACATATAACGCAGAAGCAGATAATTTAATAATATTTGATTCTGGTAACGCAGGATTAACTATAGCTTCCAGTTCTACTTCAGCAAACAACACGATACATTTTGCAGATGGTACATCTGGGGATGCTCAATATAGAGGTGTCATTGAGTATGCACATAATGGTGATTCAATGCGTTTCAAAGTTAGTGGTGAGTCAGAAAAAATGCGAATTGATGGAGATGGCACATTACTTTTGAAAGGTGGTTCAGTAACAGGTAAACAAGAAATAGTAATGATAAATGGTAATTTTACTTTAGCTGATGATGCTACTACTACTTTATCTGGTGTTAGGAATACAAACTGCTTTTTAGTTGTTAGTTCTACTAGGTCTAATGCAGGAGTTTCTTACCCTGCTGCAATGTTATTTGGTGCTTATGGTGCTTCTCAACTAACAAAAGTAGCTGACCCACAAGACAAGTTTGCAACTGCTGACACTGACGGAAAGGTTTGCGTTTTTATATCTGGAAATTCAGATATTATTATAAAAAATAGAGTAGGTAGCTCTGCAAATTTCACTGTTGCTCTTCACAGAGGACAAGGATTATAAATTTAATTAACGAGGAAAAATAAAATGGCTTTAAAATATACAATAGATACTTTTATGCAAGACCCAGATGATGCTTCAAAAACTTTAATAAGTTTTAAAGTAACAAATGATGCAGACAAAGTTTTTATAATTAGCAGGTCGGTGACTACAGGTAGTAATACTGATGCACAACTTTGTACCGCTGCACAAACTGCTGCTCAATCTGAAATAGATGCTTGGAATTCTAGTACTACTAATATGGGTAAAACTTGGAATCCTGACACTAACGAAATTAAATAACTTAAGAGGTAAATAAAATGGCAATATCATATGCATGGAATGTAAAAACTGTGGACACTTATCCTACTAAAGACTCTAAGTCTGATGTAGTTTATAATGTGCATTGGAGATTAACAGCAACTGACGATGCTAATGACGATGCAAATGGTAATCCACAAACTGCAGAAAGTTATGGTTCTCAAACTTTAGATATTTCAGACTTATCAAGCTTTACAGCTTTTGCTAGTCTTGATGCTGCAACAGTGCAGGGTTGGGTCGAAGCATCTTTAACAGCTGATAAAGTTACAGAATTAAAAGCTGATTTAGATGCTATTATAGCTAAAAAAATTACACCAGTATCTGTACAAAAAACTATAGGATAACTAGGAGGTTCTTAGATGGAACTATCATCTTATTTAATTTGGAACGCATTCATAACTCTGGTCCTTGCACCAGTGCTATACAGTATCAGAGAGAATGCTAAAGAAGCTAAACGCTTGGATGTACTTTTAAACAAGACTCGTGAAGAGATTGCTAGAGAGTATGTAACTAAAATAGAACTTAAAGACGATTTTAATTTATTAATTGACAGGCTTCAAAAACTTGACGAAAAACTTGACAAACTCTTTGAAGCCAAATAAAATAGGTTATGAAGAAACGCAAAGGTTATAGAGCAGGTACTAGTTCAGTACGAGAAGATTACCGTCAAGGTGGTTTAGTTTCTAAAAAAAATAAAAAAAATAAAAGAGTTAAGTTTGTTCAAGGTGGTGGAAATGTTTATGGAGATATTTTCGGAGGTTATGATATTGAAACTTACAATAGACAAAAAACAAAAGAGGCTTTAAAAGGGAAAGCAACAGCAACCAAAAAGGATACAACACAAATGGCAACAGAAAGAGAAGATAGAGTAAGCAGAACAGGAAAAGATTTAGAAGCAGCTATGCGAGGTTATCTTACACCTAGAGGTACAGCAGAGTCAAGAAAAATAGGTCAAGGGATGTCAGCAGAAGAAGCTGAAGCATCTTTTGTAAATGCAGATAATGTAGGAAAAGTAGATGAAACTGCTAACGCTGTAGCTGCTCCACAAATGGCTTCAATGGCTGATGAACAAGTAGCTACTACTACAACTGTAGCTCAACAAGCTCCTACACAGGTTACTAACACTCTTGCTGATACAAGTTTAGTTGGCTCTAGTGCTCAAGCCACATCTGCTTCTGATACTATGTCTCAAGAAGCAGGATTAACTAATGAACAAATAGCTACTGCTGCTAATGTTACAAATGCTCCTATAGTTACTGGAGCTACTCTTGATATAAAAGAAGGAGCTTTACAAGAAAGAGTAACAGGTGTAGTTAGTCCAGAAGCTATGGCAACTGCTGCTCAAGCTGCTGGAACAACACTAGCAAGAGTTACTAGAGCTAAAAAACAATTAAGAACTACAGGTTTAGCTGAAGAAACTATAACTGCTTTAGGTAATAATCCTCAAGATTTAGAAAATAAATTATTTGAATTTACAGAAAAAGAAAGAGGATTAATAGAAGGATTACCAGAAGAAGCTTTAGTTACTACTCAGTTAGATAATTTATTAACAGGTATTGAAAGTGGTGAAATACCTACATGGGCAAGACCTGCAGTATCTTCTGTAGAGCAAATGTTAGCTGAACGAGGTTTAGAAGCTTCTACAATCGGTAGAGATAATTTACTTAATGCTATTATACAATCTGCAATTCCTTTAGCACAAGCTAATGCTCAAGCACTACAGTCTTCTATAACTTTAGATAAACAATTAATTTCTCAAGAAGAACAACAAAACGCTGCTTTAAGACAACAAGTTTCTGTACAAAATGCACAAAATGTATTTAACATGAATATGGCTCAGTTTAATGCTGACCAACAACAAGCAGTTAATAATAGTAAATTTTTACAAACAGTTTCACTTACTGAAGCAGGTAATAAACAACAAGCGACTATACAGAATGCAGTATTAGCAGCTAGTATAAATCAAACAGAAGCAACATTAACAGAAAGATTAACAAGTCAAAATGCTGCTAACTTTTTAAAATTAGATTTAACTAATTTAGGTAATGCACAACAAGTTAGTGTTATAAATGCTCAAGCAGAACAACAAGCATTACTTAGTAATCAAGCAGCACAAAATGCTATGGGTCAGTTTAATGCTAAAAATCAAATTCAAGTAGATGAGTACATGACAAACTTAGCAAGTCAAATAGAATTAAATAATGCTAACCGAGCTACACAAATAAATCAGTTTAATACAGCTGCAGAAAATGCAGCAAATGCTAGAAATTCTCAAAGAGAAGGAGATGTTTCAAAATTTAATGCTCAAATGGCTGCAAGTGTAGAACAATATAATGCTTCACAACTTTTTGCTAGAGAACAATTTAACACTCAAAATGCTATGGTAATAGAACAAAGTAATGTACAATGGCGAAGAGACATAAACAAAATAGATACAGCAGCACAAAATGCAACTAATGCAAGGAATGCTCAAAATTCTTTTGCCATGACTCAAGCAACACAAGCTCAATTATGGCAAGAATTAAGAGATGAGTTTGACCAAATATTTAAAAGTTCAGATAATACTGAACAAAGAAAAACTCAAATAGCTGTTGCTGGTTTAGGTAATGAGCATTTAAATGTAGACAACAAGTCACAAATGGATAGAGTTGCAGAATTTATAGTAACAGTCACATAAAAATAAAAGGAGAAATAAAATGGGTTTTTTAAAAAAAGTTTTTGGCGGTATTAAAAAGCATGTTAAAAAAATAACTAAAGGTATAATGAAAGCTATGAAACCAATGGGTAAAGTTATAGGAAAAGTAATGAAACCTTTTGGAAAAATAATGAATAAACTTGGACCTGTAGGTTCAATGGCATTAATGTTTATTTTACCTATGGCTTTACCGGCTATTTGGGGTTCTTTTGGAACTGCTGTTGCAAACATGACTGGACCTTTAGGGAGTCTACTTAAAGGTGTCCATGCTGTAGGTTCAGCAGCAGGTAATGTTTACAGTACTGTAACTGGTGCTATAACAGATACTATAGGAAAAATTGCTGGTAACACTATAGGTAAAATTCCTTTAGGAGCAGAAAGAACTGTAGGTTCTACTTATAATGATTTTACTGGTTGGGCTGCAAGAACAATGGAAGGTAGGCATATGAAAATGACAGGTCAACCTAGTGACACAGGTCTTAATAGTGCTTACGGAAAAGTAAATGAAACTGCTGAATTAGTAAAAAACGCAGCATCAGATATAGATTTTTCTAAAGCAAATTTTGCAAACTCCGAAAAGCTTATGGATTTAAATGTGAAAGGGTTTGAATCAAATCTTAATTTAGATTTAGCTGAAATAAACCCTGTTTCTAATTCGTTTGTACCATCAAGTGGTACTACAGTCAATACTTTAGGTAATGTAGTAGATGATTCTTTTGTAAGTGTTGGAGGCAACACAACTCTTGGAATTGATGCTGGTGCACAATCTTTATTAACTCGTCAACAACCTATGTCTGATGTTATCACAGGTTATAAGCAAACTAATGTACTTTTAAATGAGCCACCAGTTGGTCCAACTCTTGCAGGAGCATCCACAAAACCATATGTTCCTAAATATGCAGTACAGCTAGAACCTATAAAGACTACGATACCTTCTAATGCTGTTTCTCCACAAATGGCTTCAAATACTCAAGCAGCAAAAAACTATGCAGATATTGTTAACGATTACGCTTCTAGAGGAATTACTAATCAAGGCATGAGTGCTTTAACACAAGCCGGTAAAGATGTAACTAAGTTAGTTGCTGCAGAAGAAATGATATCTCCAACTCCAGAACCTGTTTCTCCTGCATATAGTAGAGGTGTAGCTTCTGATGCACTAGCATTAGCAAGAGCAAATGATGTTACTACTATAGATGCTGCTCCAATGGACTTTGCTGGATTATCTAGTTCTTATGCTACTGCAGGTTACGGTGCTTTTGCTAATCCACAAGACCAGTATCAAGCAGGTGCATATGGTGGCGGTGCTTTCAATAACCAAGTAGCTCTTAGAATGTTAGCTCCAACAGTAGCTTTACCTAAAATTTAATAAAGGAATTAAAATGGCAGAATTAACACAAAAAGATGTAGAGTTTTATGAAAATTATCAAGCACCAACTCCGGGTCAATCTTTAACAAACTCTCCTGACTCTAAATATCCTTGGGAGTCACCTCCTCAATTTACTAATAGAAGTGCAGCAGAAGTTTATATTTTTGAGCAATTAACAGACGAAAATGTTTTTTTAAAGTTAATGGATTTAGTAGGTGATGGTATAAGTTTAGAAGCTTTAACTACAGTTTATTTATACAATGGTTATTCTGAAGGTTTGTGGGATGCTGATTTATTATTATTATTAGTAGAGTCAGTAGTATTTATGATAATGGCTTTAGCTGAGAAATCAGGAATAGAGTATGTTTTATATGACGGACAAGCAGCTGATGAAGAACAAGAAGATGCAGATAATCCAGAAGTTGGTATAGATAAAGCAAATAATTTAATAAAACAAAAAATTAAAAAGGGAAGCTCTCAGTCTTTTACAAATAAGAATTTAGAGAAAAAAATAGAAGAACTACCAGAAGAACAATTTAGAAATGTTAAAAGTCTTTTAATGCAAGATGATGATTCTCAAGCAGTAGAAGAAATCATATCAACAGAACAACAAGTACCACTAGAACAAAAAGAAATAACAGAACAACAAGCACCTAGCTTATTAGCAGCGGAGTAACAATGGCTAAAGTACAAGATATAACCTCAACAAATACTTATAAAAATGTAGTATTAAAAGAAAAAGCAAAACCAAATAGAGTCGATGATTTAATACAGCTAGGTAAAATTGGTAAAGAATTAATAAATAATAATATTTCCAAAAATTTAAATAATTTAAATAATAAAGGAATCTTTGATAAAGCTTTAATGACAAGTCGTTTAAAAACATTAAATAATAATAAAAAAGAACTAGATAAAATTAATTCAGAATATAATGGTAGTGTTTTTAATTATGTAAATGCTACAAATAAAAAAAGATTAGACCAAACAATTTTAAGTTATTATAATTTAGAACCGGGTTCTGCTTTTAAAGTAGGAAATCCAGATGTAGTTTACGGAGATTATTTAAAACAATTAAATAAAGAAGGTGTAGAAAAAATTAATAATTTAAGAAAAGATATGGAAAATGTAGGTCTTGCAGATTTAGATAATGTACAAACTTATGTAGACGATACACATGCAAATGCTTTTACAGATTTACAAAGTAATTTTAAAGTAAGAGGTGTAGATATAATTAGTAGTTTATTTGGAGGAGACCCTTACAGCAATGCAAATTCAAAAGACTTAAAAGAGTATGTTAATAATCAAGCATATACTAAAAAGTTTTCTGAAGTTGAAGATATTAATAATACTTTTAGAGCTTTGTTTTCCGAAGACCCTGCACTAGCTTCTAACTTTGAAGACATAGTTAAAAAAGCAGATATTAGACAAGGTATTAAAACTACTACTTCTGGTATTTCTGACGAGTTATCAGATTTTGGTCCTAAAGGTAGACAAACAAAAGCAAAAGTTCAATACATTACGCATACTTGGACAGATAAACTTGGAAAAACCCAAACAAGCAGAGAAAGAATAGTTGTTCAAGCAGGTAGAATAGTACCTCTAAGTATAGAAAATCAAAGTTTATACGGTGCTTTAATTAAAGAAGGTCAAGGTCAAAAAATATTTAATGAAGCTGTTGAAGATGGGTTTTCTTACAAAGCTGCTTATAACGAAGTTCCTTCAATGTTTCGAAAAACTTCTGGTGATATTAAAAATGAAAATGTTTTAGAAAAAAATAGAGACACTTTAATAAAAGCTTATGAAGATTATAAAGAAAATACTTATTATGAAAAGTCAGAAGATTTACTTGGGTCAGAAGAAACAGTTAAATTAAAAACAGATTTACAAAACTTTTTAGACGATACAACAGGAACAGTTAAAAAACCAGCATATTATTTGCCTACCTTTAATTCTTTTATAAAAAATCAATACCCTACTTTAGCTCCAGCTATAGATATTAATCCTGATAATATTAAACCTGAAAGTAAATCGTATGTACTAGATGCAAATCTTACAACTACTTCAGATACTTTTAATACATTTGTAGAAAATCCAAATGAAGTAGGAAAAGTTAGAGATTTTATTTTTAACAACGAACTAAATAAATTAGAGCAGTTACAAGATGATTATAAAAATGGTATTACTACTGAATTAGTATCAGGGACTTCTATTTATATAGATAAAAATAAAAAACCTTTAACTCAAGAACAATTAGAGCAACTTGGTTTAGATGAAGTATTACCAAAAGACGAAAATGGTTATCGTTTAGGTTATAATATAAATACTGATAAACTAGAATTAGTTTCTTCTTCTGCAATAGACACTGGACAAAGCAACGGCATAGGTGCTCTATTAACTGGAGAAGAAATTGCTGAAGCAGCTGAGTCAGATATTAACTTAAACGATAATGAAACTAGAACTATGCTTCAAAAAATTAATGATATACCTGTAGTAGGTAGTGTAACAGAAACTTTAATTGGTGATACTTTAGAAGCTGGAGATAAATTTGTATTAGGTGCTGTAGGACTAACTACTGGTATAATTACGGTTCAACAAGGTACACAACTAACTGCTCCAGCAATAGGTAATTATTTATTTAACACTAAAGCAGTACAAACTTTTAGTAAAGAAATTATTTCAAAAAGAAAAAAAGGAAAACTATTTGGTTTTACAAGTCAAGCAGCATATACTAAATATGTTAATTCTTTACCAGCTTGGAAACAATCTTTAATTTCTTCTATGAGTGCTTCTGGTAAAAGTTTTGATAGAAATAAATTTGCTAGAGGAATACTTCCTAAGTTAGGTGCTGTAAAAGTACTTAAAAATGTAGGTAAAAAAGGTGGTAAATTTTTATTTGGAAGTAAAATAGCAGCTGTAACTTCACTTACTAGTCTTGCTACAGTTGCTTATAATGCTTTATTAGACCAACCCGAAGAAGAAACTAATACAGACAAATAATATTTATGTCCTTTTATAATAGTTTAACAGAGAATGAATCAGAAATTAAATTTTATGAAGCTGATACAATGTCAGCTAATGATGCTAAAAAGTATGCTTTAAAAATGGGCATTACAGATTCTCTTAGAGGCATACAACAAATTTACGGTAATATTACTAATAACGAAGAGTTGTTAGAAAAATTAAAAGAAAAAGATTCTAAATTAAAAAACATATTTGAAAATAAAACTTACGGTGATGAAGCTAAAAAATATTACTATGGAGCTGCCATACTAGGAGACCCAGTAGGTTATGTACCTATTTTAGGAGTAGCTAAAAAAGCTAAAACACTATCACAGGCTACTACTTACGGTGCAGGATTAGGGTCTGCTTATTCTGCTTTAGCTTATGTAGGTGAAGGTGAAAGCAGAGGTTTTAATGCTGTAGCTGGAGCTACGGTAGGAGGAGTTTTAGGTTTAGGAGGAACTGCAATAGTTAGGGGTATTCAAAAAGCTATGAAACAAAAACCTTCGTTTGCTTCTTTAGCTGATAGACAAGGCGATAATATATTACAAGGTGCAGCTAGGACTAGAGCTGGAAAAAATGTTTCTAATGCAGAAACTGATGAGTTAGTTGAATTAGCTATAAAAGAAATTCAAAATGAAAAGCCTGATAATGTCTTAGGAGAGGGTATCGAAAGTTTTTATAAATCTATTGGTGGAGATAAAGTTTGGGATGTTGCAGTTAAAAACTGGGGTACAGGTTTTGCTGGAGCTGCAGGAGCAGTTGGCGGCTATAATGCTTTTGATGACCCTGAGTCTACTGAAACTCAAAAGATTGTAGCAGGTCTTTTAATAATGTTAGGAGGCGGTGCTGCTGCTAAAGGATTAGGTAAACTTTCTTACAAAGATAAAAGTCTTTCTGAAATAATTCAATCAGGAATAGTAGATAACTATGGTTTACCTAAGGGATATAAAGAATTAAAAAAAGCTACTTTTGGAGATGTTAATTTATTAGGACAACAATTTGCAAAATCAGTTAGAGAAATTAACACTTTAAAAAAAGAAGAAAGACAAACAATATATAAATTAATGACTGGAGAATTAGATGATATTCCAGAGTTAACTAATTTTAGTAATGAAGCTAGAAATGTAATTACAAAAACAGGTCAAGAAATGGTTGATGCTGGGTTACTTTCTGCAGAAGTTTTTCAAAGAAATGTAAACACTTATATTCATCAAAGTTATACAAAACATGTAATGAAAGCAGGTGGTAATCCAGAAGTTTATAAAGCTTCTAGAAGTTTAAAAATTATTGGAGACCAGTTAAAAAGACGAGGTCAAAAAAACGATAAAATAATTACTAAAAAAGCTTACGATGCTACTCTAAAAAGTAAAAATAAAAACTTTGGAAAGTATAAAGATTATGATGTTGACGATATTACAACTGTAGTTAGTACAAAAAGTTTTAATAATTTATCAGAAAAATTAAAAAGAAAAAAAACTTTTAGATTAGAAGACTATAAATTAAATAAAACTGTAACTGATGTTAGAGATTGGGAAGTAGAAAAAACTTTAGGTCAACAAACATATTTAAAAAGTAAAACAAAAATTCAATTAAGAAGAGATTATACTCCTCAAGAAAAAAAAGATTTAGGTTTAATTGAAGATGCTGCTTTTGCTATTGCAGAAACAGGTCGTTTAATGACTAACGATTTAGCAGTATATAAACTATATAATAACATAGCTAAAAATAAAAAGTATTCTTTAGACATTGATGAGTTTGATGCAGCTATAGATAAAAAAACTATTAATATTGATGATTGGATAGAAGTACCTACTGATAAAATTAATAAACTTCCTATACCTAAATTTGGTAATCTATCAGGAAAGTTTGTACCAAGAGAAATATATGATGATTTAGTTAAAGTACAAACATCTAAAGATTCTGGTGGTGCTGTACTTGATAATTATTTAGCAATTAATAGAGTTTGGAAAAAATCTAAAACTGCTTGGAATCCTGTTGTACATGTAAACAATACAGTATCTAATGTAATGCTTTACGATTTAGCAGGAGCTAGTTATAAATTTATGCCTAGAGGATTTAAAGAATTAAGAAAAGGTATAGAAGGAGATGAGTCAGCAACTCTGTACAATTTAGCTAAAGCTAATGGAGTGTTTGATAGTGATATTCTAAGTAGAGAATTAACAGACCAAACAAAAGATACTTTAGATAAAACACTAAAAAACTTAGCAGATGAGTCAAGACCAGAAATAATTAACGCACAAAAATATTCTTTAGATACTTTTAAAGACTTGTCTAAAAAAGGATACGAAATGTCTTTTGGTAAATTAGACAATCTTTATCAATTAGAAGACCAAGCTTTTAGAATGGGTTTATTTATGGATAGACTTTCTAAAGGAATGAATGTAGCTGATGCAGCAGCAGATGCTAAAAAATGGTTTATAGATTACGATATAAATGCTCCTGTAATTGATTTTATGCGTAGATTTCCTACTCCTTTTATTTCTTATACTTATAGAGCTGTTCCTTTATTAGCTGAATCAGCTGTTAGAAGACCTTGGAAATATGCTAAGTGGGCAGGATTAGCTTATTCTTTAAATGAAGTAGGTAAAGGTAAAGTTCCTTTTTCTGAGTATGTTTCTGATGACCCTGACTATGGAAGATTTAAAAAAGAAATAGGAGATGAAGCCGCAGAAAGAGTAATGATGCGAGAAAACATGAAAAATAAACTTTTTGGTTTACCTTTTATGCCTAGTACAGTTATTAAAACTCCTTTTGCTTCTGGAAGAGATAAAGAAGTTCCTTTGTATATTGATGTTAGAAGATTTATTCCGGGTGGTGATGTTTTTGCAGTAGGAGATAAAGGTATTGGAATACCTATTCCGTTTAGTGATAAAAGTATTAATGTTCCGGAAGTCATTGCTCCTAACTTTGGTGCTCCGGGTGAAGTATTAATACCTTTATTAACTGGAGTAGACCCTTTTACATTACAAAAAATAAAAGGGCTTGGTTTAGGTAATGATGAGAAAGTTAAACTACAACATATTATAAGTAGATTAACTCCTAATATACCTACTACTGCTTTTACTGCTCCTCTATTTGGAACAAAATCTAAAGCAGTTAAGTATGACCCTTTCTCAGGAACTTTTGGTTCTGTAAAAATATTAAAAGCTTTAAGACAAATAGAAGACGGTAAAGAATCAAGATATGGTACAGACTTTACACCTATGGAAGCTATATTAAGTACTTTTGGTTTTAAATTACAACCTGTAGAGTTTTCTAAATTAGTAGGAACTAAAAGAATAGAGTTTTCTAAAATTTATTCTAGTGCTAGACAATCTTTTTATAAAATTAGTAAAGACTATAGAGAAGGAAATATAAGTAAAGAAGATGCTGAAGAAAAAATAAATAATTTATATAAAATTTTAAGCAGAGCACAGATAAAAGCAGACTCTTATCAAAAACAAATAGAAGAACAAAGACAAACTAAATTTAAAGGAGGAGAAGTAGATGATGTACCCTATACTAAAGACGAGCCAGAAGACCGTGTTAATCCTATTACTGGTGAACCTTATAGCGTTACATCCTCTGTAAAGAATCCAACAGATATTGAAATGGATAGACTAGGTTTTGCTGAAGGAACAAAAGTAAATAGTAATGATGAATTTAATTTAGATAGATATGTACAACATTTAAAAGACAGAGAAGGCACACTACCATATATTTATTTAGATACAAGAAACCTACCGACTGGAGGAACTGGTCATTTAATGTTAAAAAACGAATTAAAAAATTATAATATTAAAGAATATAAAGATATAAAAATAGACGAAAACACTACTAGAAAAGTAGCACACGATAATTCGGGTAATCCTATAGTACTACCTAGCAATACAACAGATGAATGGTTAAGAAATGATGCACAAATATCTATTGAAGCTGCTCAAAAACAAGCACAAGAATATGATGTTTCTAGTGGTAGATTTGTAGAAGCTTTAGGGAGTGTTAATTTTCAATTAGGTCAAAACTGGCAAAAGAAATTTGATAAGGCAGATAAAGCTTTAAAAGCAAAAAATTATGACGAAGCAATAAAACAAGTAAGCACAGGTAAAAAAGAAGGTAGTGTATCTTTATGGAAAAAACAAACTCGTAATAGAGTTGAAGACTTTGTAAATGCTATAAATGAATTAAAAGAATGATACTATACAGAGAAAAAGATTTAGACGAAGCATACAGAATTGATTGTAAATCAAGAACTAAAAAAGATATGCCTTGGGTTATGCGAGAAGAATTTAGAAGTATATACGAACAACTTGTAGAAATATATATGATTAAGTTAGCAGAAGACCCTTCTATAGACATGGAAGATGCTCCTGAGTTTGTTATTGCTTCTGTTAAAGATTTACTATTTAACGATTTAACTTTTATACCAGAATAATATGGGCTTTCCTTTTGAAATAATAACTATGTTGGGCTCTACAGTTCTTGGTGGAGTTATGAGCATATGGGCAGACAGCCGCAAAGCTAAAGAAGACCAACAAAAACTTCTTATTACTAGAGGTGAGTTTGAAATGAAAGCTATTAAAGCTGCTAGAGATAACAAAGACAAAGGCTTTCAATGGACTCGTAGAATTATAGCATTAACAGCGGTGTTTTCTATAGTAGTACTACCTAAACTTGTAGCTGTGTTTGCACCTGCTGTCGATGTTACTGTAGGCTATACAGTCTTTCATCCGGGATTTTTATTCTTTACAAGTGACAGAGAAGCATTTGAGTGGATAACTTTTAAAGGTTTAGTAATAACACAACTCGATACTAATTTAGTCTCAGCTATTATTGGTATGTATTTTGGTGGGAGTTTAGTTAAAAAATAATAAGGAGATATGATGAAACGGGGATTAATTATAGGGTTAAGTTTATTCTTGGTGGGAAGTTTAAACGCTACACAAACTGGTGATTGTACAGCAGGTACACAGTATTGTGAACAAAATAGTTTAGGTACAACTAATACTACAACTACAAACAATACTAATACTAATAACAATACTAATAATAATA
>Ga0209634_1002288_pt1 | contig 13465 bp, 20 predicted proteins | sample LinPmetageLP40_FD_184043 | JGI IMG/M metagenome (GOLD analysis project Ga0209634, IMG submission 184043) | Marine viral communities from the Pacific Ocean - LP-40 (SPAdes) (version 2) | ecosystem: Environmental > Aquatic > Marine > Oceanic | place: Pacific Ocean | collected 2010-08-26
CTGACTGGAAAAAAACATTTGCTTTTACACCTAAGATAACAATTACTGGAAATAAAGTTTGGTTTAAAACAATTTATAAAAGAAAGAGGTGGTTACATATAGAGCCCCCTCAGTTTCCTGTAAACTCTTTTAATAAAACAGAATATGCAGAATGGGAAGAAATATTAAATTTAAAAATGAGGTAAAATATGTACGAATTTACTAGTGAAAGTGTTAGTAGTGGACATCCTGATAAAGTAGCAGATCAGATATCAGACGCCGTTGCAACATTTTTGATTGATAAGAATTTAAATCACAGAGCGGCAATAGAAACACTTGTAACAACTAATATGGTTACTCTTGCTGGAGAATATAAAAGCGACAAGTTTGACAAACACTTAATTGAAGATATTGTAAGAGCAGTTGTAGAGGATATTGGATATGAGCAAGCCGGGTTTCATTGGAACAGAATGGTAGTATATAATGAGTTACATGGACAATCTCCTGATATTGCTTTAGGTACTGATGATTTTGGTGCTGGAGATCAGGGACTAATGTTTGGATATGCTTGTAATGAAACACCTAACTATATGCCTAGTGCAATTTATTATAGCCATGAAATTTTAAAAACATTAGAAAAAGCCAGACGTAATGGTGCAGATTGGCTAGGGCCGGATAGTAAGTCACAGGTTACATTTAATTATGATAGTGTTGGCAAACCTATTGATATAAAAACTATAGTATGTAGTACTCAGCATAGTGATGAGCTAACAATAGAAGAAGTTAGAGATCGTGTAACGGATATAATATTACCTGTAGTAAAAGATAAAGTTAATTTATTAAAAACAAAATGGCTTATTAATCCAACAGGGAGATTTGTAATAGGTGGACCTGATGGAGACTCAGGTCTAACAGGAAGAAAAATCATTGTAGATACTTATGGTGGTTATGCTCCACATGGAGGCGGAGCCTTTAGTGGTAAGGATTGTACTAAAGTAGATAGAAGTGCCGCCTATATGGCAAGATACTTAGCAAAAAACGTAGTTGCAAGTGGCAAAGCAGAAAATTGCACTATACAATTAAGTTATGCTATAGGTGTTAAAGAACCAACTAGTGTTTATGTATATGCTGATGGAGAAGTAAGACAGGATATTGCTGATGATATTATTGATAGAGTTGATCTTACACCTAAAGGTATTATAGACAGATTTGATTTATTTAATTTAGATTTAACAGAAACAACAAACTATGGACATTTTGGTAAAACAAGTATGCCATGGGAACAGATAGACTTATGGACATAAAAGATAGTATAAGAACAGTACCAGACTTTCCTCTAGAAGGAATACAGTTTAGAGACATCACAAGCATGTTAGAACGCCCAGAAGCGTTCAATAAAGCATTAATAAGTATGAGTAGTGCATGTATGTCCTTTAATGCTACTAAAATTGTTGCAATAGAAAGCAGAGGGTTTATATTTGGCTCTCCTATAGCAAGAGATATGGAATTGCCTTTAATTTTAGCAAGAAAGCCTGGTAAGTTACCTAACCCTACATATCAAAGAAATTATAAATTGGAATATGGAGAAGCAACATTACACATACAACGAAATTCAGATTTAAATAGTAATGATAAAATTGTTATTGTAGACGATTTAATTGCAACAGGTGGAACAGCAAAAGCATTGGCTAGCCTTATAGCACAATGTTGGAATGTTCCAAAAGAAAATATTTTAATTCTGGCCGTAATAGACTTGCCCGATTTAGGTGGACGTGCTATAATAGAGAGCGAAGGGTTTAATGTTGAAGCATTAATTGAATTCGAAGGAGAATAATATGGAAATAATTAACTGTATAATAGGTATAATTTTAGTAATAGGTGCAGGAGCATTTGCATGGACATCAACAGTAATGGTATCAGAACGTAAAGCAAGATATAAAGCAGGCACACATGATTATTATGACAATGAGATAAAGAAGTAATGGCTAAAAAACCGCAAATACCATTAAAGGATATTATGTCTGCGATTGACAAAAAGGACAGAAAGTTTTATAATAATCTGTCAGAGGAAGGTAAAAAGGCCTTTAGTGCCTGGATGATGATGAGATATTGCAGTAGTGTTCAAGGTAAAAATGCCGCAGATTATATTTTTATGACTAACGAATGTGTAAATTATCAGTTTAGTGAAGTAAGTAAACATCCTGAACTGCAATGGTTATTATTAAGTGTATGTGGTGTTGGGTCGGTACAGTTTCATCCTTATATAAAACCGCCTAATAGTAAAAAGAAGAAAAGCAAAGTATTTGATTTTATTTATGAAACTTTTCCGCATATGAAGGCAGAGGACATTAATAACTTAATAGGAATAAACAGTAAAGAAGATCTAAAAGCAATGGCAAAAGATCATGGGTATGATGACAAAACAATCAAGGATATCTTTGGAAAATAAATGTAAATGGTGCGATAAAGTATTTAGAAGTGAAAGAACTTTAAGTGCTCATATGTGCGTAAAGAAAAGACGTTGGGCAGATAAAGACTTAACGCATATAAGACTAGGTTACAGAGTATTTCAGATGTTTTATGAACTTAATACGCAGGCAAGTAAAGCCAAAAGTATGGAAGACTTTATAAAAAGCCAATACTATGAAGGATTTACAAAGTTTGGTAGAAGTTGTGTAGTAAATGAATATTTACAACCAGAAAAATTTGCTGAATGGTTAATTAAAGAAGGTAAAAAATTAGCAGATTGGAGTAAAGATAAGTTATATGATGAATACTTATTGACTTATGTTAAGAAGGAACCAGGACTTAAAGCATTAGAGAGAACTATAATGTACTTTAATAAATGGAGTGAGGAAACAGGAAACGATTGGCAAGATTATTTTCAAGTTGTAACACCAGCAAGAGCAGTACATGATATAAGAAGTGCTAAAGTAAGTCCCTGGGTATTATATTTAAGTGAGACAGGCGGAGAATTACTTACTAGATTTAATGATGAGCAGGTAAAAATGATACAGCACATTATAGATACAACTTTTTGGATGAAACAATTTGGACATAATAGAGAAGAAGTAGAAGAAATTAAAACAACATGCGAGGTTGCAGGAATATGAAAGAAAATACGACAAACGAAATGTGGGATTTAGATGATTTAATAGATCTAACATCAAAATGGCATCATGATAGAAACCTTATTGATGGTGCAACTAGTAAAGATCAAGTATTAAAGTTAATACAAGAAGTTGGAGAACTTTCAGATAGTGTATGTAAAGGAGAAGATGTAAAAGACGATATTGGAGATTGTCTAGTTATCCTTATTAATATTGCTGAAAGAGAAGGCACTACATTAGAAGAATGTTTAAATGTTGCCTACAACGATATAAAAGATCGCAAAGGCAAAATGGTTGACGGAATATTTGTAAAAGAAGAATGAACAGAAGACAAGAATTACTAACTATCACAATGGAAGAATGCGGAGAGCTTGTACAGGCTTGTAGCAAATTGATCAGATTTGAGAAAGACAGTTGTCCTGACGATATAAGTAACTTACAAGATGAGATAGGTGATCTTATGTGTATGATTGAGCTTTTAAAAAGAGATGGATTTGTTACAGATGAACAAATAAAAGATAGAATGTTTTTAAAAGAACAAAAATTAATGAAGTGGAGTTCGTTGTTTAATGAGTAAAAATTTAGAAATAGTAGGAACTTTTGGTCCTAAAATTGCAAAAAGTAAATTAAGTAAAGAGACTACAGAAGCTCTTTATGATATGTGTTTGCAAAGTCAGGTACCTGAGAATCATAAACTTGTTGGCTTTATAAGAGAAGAAAATACTATTACACACTTACTTAAACAAAATCCTAAAGTACATAATGAATTGATAGGTTTAGTAGAAAACTACTTTAAAGAAATAGAAAGTGGTATATATAAACGTGTACTTTCAGAAAAAAAGTTTGATAGTTTATTAGAATTAACAGCAGGTTGGTATAATAAGCAAGTGGCAATGGAATATAATCCGCCACATAATCACGTAACAGCGGCAGATTTAGTTTGTGTCCTTTATCCCAAAATACAATTAGATGATAATGCAGATTTATATACTGTAAATCCTACTACAAATCAAGAACAGAAAGGACAAATAAGTTTTATGTATGGACAAGCAGTTGACTTAAACGGATTTACACCTAGCATCGTTTCAATAGAGCCTGAAGAGGGAGACATGCTAATATTTCCTGCAAGTTTACTACATTTTACAGCACCAGTATTGGGTAATAGTTTTAGATATAGTATAAGTTGTAACTTTAATATACATACACATATAAAAAGAATAGCATATAAAAAATGATAATTGATTTTGATGTAGACATTGATATGGCAAACAGAGATGACTTTCTTAAGTTAGTTAATCACACACCTGCAAGTATTGAAAAGGATAATATGTTTAACAAGCACAATACAGGTGTATACTTTCAAAACATTCCTAATTTTCCTTTAGAAGGATATAGCACAATAGATCACAAAAAGGCAGAACAAGAAGGGTGGTTTAAGGTAGACTTTTTAAATAATCATATCTACACAGGCATACACGACGAAACACATTTGGATAAACTTGTAGACACTGACCCTATGTGGGAATTGTTTGAACACAAAGAAGTTGTAGAACAGTTATTCCACATTAGTAATCATTATGAGATAATAAAGCAACATCTTCCTACTAGTTTAGAGCAACTAGCAATGATACTGGCAATAATAAGACCAGGCAAAAGACATTTAGTTGGAAAGAGTTGGGAACAAATAGAGGCAGATGTTTGGACAAAGCCTACAGACAATTCCTACTTTTTTAAGAAAAGTCATAGTTATGGTTATGCTTTAGCAATTATTGTGCAATTAAATTTAATTTGTGAGACTTAATCAGTTTTACGAACTAATTGAACACCACGTCTTTTAATTCTTTTTTTAATTAAATTCTGTAAAGACGTCATAGGTCCAAATAAAACTTCTACATCTTTCATTACAAATGTAGATAGGAAAGGAACGAATTCCTTCATTTCGTGATTTAGAAAGATATCTATTGGTAATTGTCTATTACTTTCCCACCACCACATATCACCGTATTCTAAAAACTTACGTTTTACTTCTATAGATGGCATTTTGCTTATATCATAAAATGTGCAAATAGCATTGTCGTGATTAACTACTATACCAACATACTCATTGCCACCATATGTGATGCCAGTAAGGAAGGGATAACGCTCTTCTGCTTCTGTTATAAGTTTTTCTTTCTCCACAATGTTATTTATGTTCCATTATGATAAATACTACAATATAAAGAGTAAATAACTATATGAGTTACGGAGATCACAAATTATTTTTATACGAAGACGTAGTTGATCTTGTGATTGACTCGGATGGATTATATGTGGATAACAGACCTATGAATAATAAAAAACTAACAGCACATAAAGGATTATCTAATGAGATAACTTTTAGCATAAGAAATAAAGACAGAAAACTACAAAATGTAAACTCAGATTTATTAAGAGGTACTTTAATTCATCCTTATACAGGAAAGAGAATATTTTCTAGATTGTTAGAACATACAGGAACTACTGGACAAGTAAAACTTAATATGGCAGAAGGTGATTTAACAAATTTACAAGCAGGCTTATATCAGTTATATGTAACTAGAGAAACTTCAGACAGTTTAGAGCTACCCGTGTTTGCAGATCAAAATAATAACATTAAGTTTGATATAGAAGTAAAGGATCAAACTAAAAAGACACCAGTTGAAACTCAAACATCTAATGTAGCTCAACAAATGCAAGTAACTAATACAAATAATGGTGATCAAGGTAATGTTTTTGTAACATCTGCATTAAAAGGTAATCAATCAAGAAACTTTACATCATGTTTACATAGTATTGCTATTCATCCAGATGCATTTACAGGAAAGTTTTCTATACAAGCAAGTTGTGTTGAAAATACACCTGATACTGCTAACAACAGCAGTGATTGGTTTAATATAGAAAAAGATGTTTCATTAACATCTAACTCAACAATATATCACAGTACATTCCAAGTAAATGCTAATTATATCAGAGTAATGAGCGAACCAACAGCAGGAAATATTTCTTTAGTGCAACTAAGAAACTAATTGACTTTTAATAGTTTTTCATGTATAATTAATGCATGGATATAGACTTTTTAGTAGAAAAGGTGCACCGTCTCCTTTTGGATAATCTTCCAATAAGAACTAGTAAAACACCTAGTGGCTGGAACACTATGGATTGTCCAATGTGTAGTGATAAAAGGAAACGCGGTGGCTTAATTACAACTGGTGCAAAAATATCCTATAATTGTTTTAATTGTGGTTATACAACTGGTTGGGAGCCTAATCCAACACTAGGAAAGAAATATAAAGACTTAGCAACAATACTAGGAGCGGATCAGCAGGATATACATAAAGTAACAATAGATTTATTAAAGTATGCGGAAGATTTAGAAACAGAAAGTGCTACAGATTATGTATACAACTTGCAAAAATTTAAAACAGAAACGATGCCAGATACAGCAACTATTGTAGATGATTTATCAGATGAACATGCTGTAAAACAGTACGCAATCAAAAGAGGACTACTTGGTCTATATCCACTGCTATACTTTGAAGACAAGTTATACAAGCAGAGATTAGTAGTCCCTTTTACATACAACAATGAGCTAGTAGGTTGGACAGGAAGGCATATAAGCCCTCCTGACAAGCAAACGCCCAAGTACTTACATAAAATGCAACCAGGATATGTTTTTAATATAGACAGATTTGCAGACAGTAAAAGAGAAATTGTTATTGTAACTGAGGGTGTATTTGATGCAATACTTGTAGATGGCATAGCAATACAAGGTAATAGTGTGGGTCCAGAACAAGCACACCTAATAGAAAAGTTAGGCAAAAGAATAATAGTTTGCCCTGATAGAGATAAAGCAGGAATAGAATTAATGTTGCAGGCCGCTGAACTAGGGTGGGAAGTAAGTTTCCCGCCTTGGCATGTAGACGTAAAAGATGCCGCAGATGCCGTACAGCATTATGGCAGATTGGCAACTGTAAGCAGTATTATTAAACATGCAACAGATAATAAACTTAAAATAGAAGTAAAGGCAAAGATGATATGAAATTGTATGTAAACGGTTGTAGTTTTAGTTACGGCAATGCTTTACAAAATAAGTCTGCATGGCCTGATTTTATGGAAGGTTATGACGTTATAAATGAAAGTTGGATAGGTAGCAGTAACAAAAGAATACTAAGGCGTACACTAGAGTATATACAAACTCATGCATATCATGATACATTTTTTGTTATACAATTATCTGATTGGTTTAGAGATGAATGGTATGATGCAGAGTTTGATACCTGGATAGGAATGTGTAAGGACGATGTTGTTTTAGATGATAGATCTTATAACAGGAGTGATATAGATCAAACAGAATTAAATGAAAAGGTAAAAAACTTTATTAAACATTCGTTATTACACAGAACAATAAAAACTGTAGAACAGGAAACATATAATTTATTAAATACTGCAATAGCATACTTTAATCAAAACGATGTTAAATATTTGTTTACTGGCATGAGTTCCAGATGTATGCCACACAATAATAACGTAGACATAATAACACCAGGACATTTTGTTAAGCCTATTAGTATTATTGCTGGAAATAACATTATTAGTACAAGCGATAGCCATCCAAACGAAGCAGGACATAAGATGTTCGCAAGATATATAATTAATGAGATAGAAAAACTATGAGTGATTTAACAAACTATAACGAAGAAACACAAGAACTATTTTTAAAGTTTTTAATAAGCGATCCTGACTTGTTTAGCAGGTGTGCAAACATAGTTGATGCTGATTATTTTAATATTAAATACAGAAATGCAGTAAAACTATTTCAAAGTCATTCTAAAGACTTTAACAGTATTCCAACGCCAGAGCAAGTAAGTGCGGCAAGTGGTGTGCAATTAGAAGTTATTCCAAATGTAACATCAGATCATCATGAATGGTTTTTAAAAGAGTTTGAAACATTTTGTAGACACAAAGCATTAGAGAAAGCAATTATTGAAAGCACAGACTTATTAGAGAATCAAGACTATGGTACTGTGGAAAATAAAATTAAAGAAGCAGTACAAGTAGGACTTGTAAAAGACTTGGGTTTAGATTACTTTGAAGATCCTAAAGGAAGACTGCAATGGATTAAAGATCAGTCTGGTGCAATTAGTACAGGCTGGAAAGGAATAGATCACAAATTGTATGGTGGCATGAACAGAGGTGAGATGACTATTTTTGCTGGTGGCTCAGGTGCTGGTAAAAGTTTATTTTTACAGAACTTTGCAGTTAATTGGGCATTAGCAGGATTGAATACAGTTTATATTAGTTTAGAGCTTAGTGAACAACTTATTAGTATGCGATTAGACAGCATGGTGTCTGGATATGGCACAAAAGAAATTATGCGAAACATGGAAGATGTAGATTTAAAGGTTCGTATGAAATCTAAAGGTGCAGGTAGACTTAGAGTAAAACAGATGCCTAACGGTGTAAACGTAAATGATATAAAAGTATTTTTGCGTGAATATGAAATATCATGTGGTGAAAAAGTAGATTGCTTACTAGTAGACTACTTGGATTTAATGATGCCTATCAGTGCTAAAGTAAGTGGTAGTGATTTGTTTATTAAAGACAAATATGTATCTGAAGAGTTGCGTAACTTAGCAATGGAAAAAGACTTATTATTTGTTACAGCCTCCCAGTTAAACAGAGGAGCAGTAGAGGAAATAGAATTTGATCATCATCATATTGCAGGTGGTATTAGTAAAATACAAACAGCAGATAACGTTGTAGGTATTTTTACTAGTAATGCTATGCGAGAAAAAGGCAGATATCAGATACAGTTTATGAAAACACGTTCTAGTAGTGGTGTAGGCACAAAAGTAGACTTAAAGTTTGATCCTGACACATTAAGAATAGAAGATCTTGAGGAAGGTGATGAAGATGCAATGACAGTTACAACATCTAACTTAGTGGATCAATTAAAACGCAGTAACTCAATAAAAGCAGAAGAACCTGAAGCACAAGACGTTATTTCAGGTGCTATGAACATGAGAGAATTTTTTAAGAAAAACGATCAATAGTGATAAATAGCATTATACAATTTTATTGGAGATATTGTGCGTAAAACTCGTAGTATATTAGAAGAGCTAAATCAGATTTCTGTCGACAGAGACAGGGACCATGTCGTGTCTAATAGAGGCGAGCATGTAATTGCTAGTGCAATCAGTTTACTAGAACAGATTGATACATACTATGATGAAGCAACTGCAAAAGACCTACAAAACAGGTTAGTTAATAGCATAAAAGGCCGAGATGGCAAAAAGTTCTCCAGAGGTATTGGTAAAATTATCAAAGAATCCCAAAAAGAGAATAACAATGCAAATTAATGATATTATTACTGAAGAAATTAGGCTAAAGGAAGTTTGGCCTTTTAAAGGCGTACAATTTGCTAATAACGGTGATGCTACAGCCGGCGGTAAAAAATATGTATGGGATAAAAATATAGGCAACTGGTATCTTCCTGGTACTAAAGAACTACTTGGTAAAAATACTGCCACATATCGTACACTTGCAAAAGCACTTCTAAGCCAACAGAAAAAAGCAAATAAGCAGGCCGGCAAATCTCCAGGCAGAGGTAGATTAGCACCAGATACTTATGGTGATAAATTAACTCCTGGAAAAGTATTACAAAAAACTGCCGCGGCTGTGGGAAGATACGGAATTGATATGCCTAGTGATGCAGTTGCTGGTGGACTAAGGATGTTAGGAAGAGGAGTAAAAAAAGGAGTTGGTGCAGTTTCAAAAGCACTTGGTGGTACTTTAGGACCTAACCAACAAGCACCCTTTAAGAAAGGTGACAGAGTAACTTTTATATCTAACCATGCAACTTCCAAAGGCAAGGTAGTAAATGCAAAAGTACTAGGTCAGAATCCAAATAACCCAGATCTATATCAAGTAAAATCAGATACAAATCCAAACCCTTTTCCTATACCAGCAAATAGATTAACAAAGATACAGGCGTAAACGTGAAATTTGCAGACCTTACTGAAAGTTTCGTAAAAGAAATTATCTTAGAAGCAGAGGGTAAGAATACTCACTTAGAGCATCTGGAAGACAATATATTTAATAAAGGATATAATGGAGCCACAGAAGCAGTAAAATATCTTTTTGATTTGCATAAGATGTTAGACGGTAACACTAAAACAGCAATCAGTATGACAACCAAATGGGATGGTGCACCGGCCATTATTGCAGGTAAAGATCCTGAAACAGGAAAGTTTTTTGTAGGTACCAAAGGAGTTTTTGCTCAGAGAAAACCCAAAATTAATTTTACAGATAAAGATATAGAGGAAAATCATCCTTCAGAAGGCCTACAAGTAAAACTAAAAACAGCATTAAGAAATTTAAGAAAATTAACCTGGAATACAGTAGCTCAAGGCGATATGCTCTACAGCAAAAGTGATTTACAAACAGCAACAATAGACGGAGAAGAAGTCCTATTGTTTAAGCCTAACACAATAGTATATACAGTACCAGTTGATAGCGATTTAGCAAAACAAATCAGTAATGCCGAAATGGGAATTGTTTGGCACACTGAATATAAAGGTGGACCTACTTTAGCAGATACTACTGCATCATTTGGTTTTGATAGCAGTCAATTAGGAAATACACCTAGTGTTTGGCACAGAGACGCAATTATAAAAGACTTTAGTGGTACTGTTACAATGACCAAAGACGAAAGTGAACATGTATTAAGTGCTATCTCTGACGCAACAAATTATTTAACTACTATTGATAAAGAAACATTTAGTTGGTTGGAAAAAGGAAATGATTTAATAGGTAAAGAGTTTTTACAACAGTTAAAAGCTCATGTAAACAATAACATCAGAGCAGGAGCATTTGATGAGCCTACTAAATTTGCACAAGGGTTTGTACAAAAGTATATAGACTTTATGCAAAAGAAAATAGACGGATATAAGACTCAGGCAAAGCAGGATGAGATGACTGATAAATTAGTGCAGGGTGTTAAGTTTATTAAAGAACATTTACAGGGTATTGTTGCAGTATATAGTCTATACTTAAAAATTATAGAAGCAAAAATACGAATTGTTAAAAAATTAGAAACAATCAGGCAGATGCCAACATTTAAAGAAACAGAATCAGGATATGAAGTAACAGGCGAAGAAGGATTTGTTGCTGTGGATAGAAATAACAATGCATTAAAACTTGTTGATAGATTAGAGTTTAGCAGACTAAACTTTGGCACAGGAGTACCTGGAAAGTGACAGGATTAGGTGATTGCTATGAAGCAAATGGTATGATATTTAGGGACATTAAAAGTCCAACTGCAAGACTAGTCCATGCTGATATCACTCCTAGACTGGGTAAGATGGCAGGTAGAACTTATGGTCATGCTTGGATAGAAGACGGTGATAAACTCGTAGATCATTCAACAGGTTCAAGTATTATGGATTTTATAAAGGGATTCGATGATGTACCTGAAGAGTTTGCTGGTAAAGTAAGCAGTAAATCTATATTTTATGGAATGGCAGATCCTAAAAATATTAAAAGTTATGATTTAAAGCAAATGTCTAAAATGATAACTAAACATAAGCATTGGGGACCATGGCCAGAACAAAATGTGGAATCAAAAATGGATTTTAAATTAATAGACAAAGAAATATCAGAAGCAAGGTTGTATAGAACCACATCAGGGTTCAACCAACTTACTGGTGAGTCTGTGGCAGAATTATTGTATCTAAATACCTTAATTACATTTTTAATGTCTAAAGATGATAAGCAACAAGACTATGCTAAATCCTATGCAAAGCAGTCTACTCAGTATGGAAAATATACATTATTTAGGAGTCATGCTACTGATTTATATTTACTAGCATATCTAGTATCCAATCCAGAAAGTAAAAGTGTTAAATTAAGAAATAATATTAGCAGTACAAGGCATTTAAAGAGTTTAAACTTTGATAAGAGGACACATTGGCAGTTTATGTTTAAGGTCGCTAACGGCAGAGCGTCTGACACACTGGCTAGTCCATACATGTTTAGGCTAGAGAGCCAGTTAAAAATTAAAAAATCTATGTATAAGCAATGGCGTAGATTAATAATGGATTGGGAAAATTTAAGATTTATACAAAGACAAAGTATAACTACCAGAATAGTACAAGAGCTTAGACGTTTAGGCAGAGGTAGTGAACTAATGATACCAATGACTGCTATGCTTAAATATAAAAAATACAGAGTAGCAGATAAGCCGAATAAAGTAGACCCCATGAGAAGACTGGCAGGAACAGCCGCAGGTGCAGTTGCAGGTCGTTATGCTGGTAAAAAGATTGCCAAGAAACTAAATAAGAATGTAGATAAATATAAGAGAGCAGGAACAGGTATAGGCGCAATAGCAGGTTATTGGGCTAGTGGAAGGCAAAAGCAAAAATGAAAATAAACGAAATTACAGAAGCCAGAGCCGGTAAATCAGGTACAGGGTCTAGTCCTGGGTCCGAGGTTGCTAGGGCTTCAGAATACCAAAGAGCTCAGTTAGAGGTCAGAGAGTTGAAGAAATTTAGTACCGAATTTGCTAACGAATTTTTAAAGCAGTTTAACCTTATTGGTCAAACAAGTGTTGATGTGGCATATCAGAAAGCCGCAACTCAAAGAGATTTCGGTATATCAGCCGCCGATGCAAGTGCATTAGGAAAAGCAGACTTTGGTTCAGATGAGTATAAAGACCGAATGAATAAATTTCAAAGTGCTATGCCTAAGGAATACATAAACAGTAAAAGAACTTATGATCCATATCAAAAGAAAACACGTGGTGGACAGTTAGGTAATAAAAATGCTTACAGAGGCGGTCCTGACTCAGATGTTAAAACTGGACCTGTTGGAACAGTAGTAAGAGCAATAGGTAGTGCAGGTAAAGACCTAAAGAAAGACTTTAAAACAGGCCAAGCCTTTGGTAAAAGTTTAGCAGGAATGTTATCAGATCCAGTTGGAAAAAGTAAAATGGCCGCTAGTAAGAAAAATCCTGGCAAACAACTTTAAAAATCCTTTTAATTCAGATAAATAACAGTAACGCATAGTAAGTCTATGCACTATAATTAGGAGAATTAAAATGGCACAAGCAGATAGAAGAGCGGCGGCGGCAATGGAAGTTATTGGTAAAGATGTATTCCTTAAGAGTTTTACTCAACAATCAGGAAATATTACAGCAACTCAATTAACAGCATTAGTTAGCACAGTTCAAAACTTAAATCTTTCATTATTAAAAGTTGGCGCAGTAAGTGGCGCGGCAGTTAATATGATTGTAGAAGGTGCAGACAATTTAGCAAACGGTGATATCGCAGGTCACGTTATTGCAGACGTCTCATTCTAAG
>Ga0209634_1002289_pt1 | contig 13449 bp, 12 predicted proteins | sample LinPmetageLP40_FD_184043 | JGI IMG/M metagenome (GOLD analysis project Ga0209634, IMG submission 184043) | Marine viral communities from the Pacific Ocean - LP-40 (SPAdes) (version 2) | ecosystem: Environmental > Aquatic > Marine > Oceanic | place: Pacific Ocean | collected 2010-08-26
GTAATTTTCGTAATCTTTTTCAGAATTAAAAGTGTTAATCTTACCACCCTCTTCAAAATTAGTGTTATTGCCTTGCATAATTAAACTCGCCTGTATATCCATTGGTTGAGTATATCCACCACCACCAAAGTTTATACTATCTCCACTTCCGTCAAATACTTCTCCACCTAATTCATACTTTTTTAATAAAGCGTCAATTTGACTTCTAAGACCTAATAGATATGTTTTTCCGTCAGTTTTACTTTTAGTAGATAGTTCTTTTGCCATATCACTAACAAACTTCTTAGAACTTGCTAACGCTTTTTTTACAAGTTGGTCAATTTTCTTTTCTACTTGTTTTTCTCCTTTAGTAGACTTTTCAATTTTAGTAATTTCTTTATCAACTTTTTTTGTTGCAGTTTTGGTAGCAGTATCAATAGTTGCTTCTACATTCTTTTCAGTTGTACCCTCAATTACTTTACCCTCTTTTTTAAGTTTAGTAGTTCTTTGCTTACTTTTTTCTTTAGTAGCAGTTTCTTTCTTTTTACGAGTAGTTGCTTTTTTTCTTAACGCTCTATACTCATCAACTATCTTTTCGCACTCTTCCTCAGTCTTACCTGTTCTTTGCTTGATTTGTGCTTTCATTTTATCTATATCGCTTTCGCTTACCTTTTTCTTTTTAGGTGTAGACTTTTTCTTAGTTGCTTTTTTATCAGCAGGTTTAGAAGCAGTAGCAGGAGTATCTCCTAACATATCTCTATACATATCTTTTTCCTGCTTAGATATGCTATCGTCTGCAATCATTTCTTTTAATAGTTGTACTTCATCTTTACTTAGAGCCATAATTTTATTTTTTAATTTTAATTTTCTTTATTTAATTTCTTAGCTATTTCAAGTGCCATTATATTTTTAAAGGCAAACTCATTTTTACCTTTTATTTTAATTAAAAGTTTTAGTGCCTTAATTCTTTTGTCAATAAAAGTTTCAGTATTAGTTATTTTAGTAGTTTTCTTTTTAGTCTTATTAACTTTAAGTCTGCCTACTACTTTCTTTTCTAATTTCTTCTGCTCTGATTTACTAAGTTCCTTATACTTAGCCGTTTCTCTAAGTAATTCAACACTTTCAATATTTTTAGACAGAAATTTCTCACTTAATACAAGCAAGTAATCATTACCTTTATAGTCAGCATTAGAAGACATAAACTCTTTTGCCCTTTCTTTATATGTAGAGGGTTTTCTTATTCCTAAAGCAAGTTCCTCTTGCCTTTTAGCCATAATTAAGTTTGCACTCTCTTGCAAGTTCTCCTGTTCGGTTAGTGCTTTCTTTTGAACGATAAGGTCGTCTATATCAGCAGTAAGTTCTTTTAATCTGTCTTCAAGTTCTGCTTTATTAGATATTCCTTTCGGTCTAAGAAAATCATCTTCTGCTTTTTCAAGTCTTTTAAAAGCAAGAGGAAAATCAGTAGACCACCAAGTCTCAAAACTTCCATTATAACCCCTACCATAATATGTATTCAAATTTTTCAAAGCGTCCATAAAGTCTACCCACTTGGTCATTTTTTTTATAGCGTCAAGTGAAATAAAATAATTTGCACCATTTATATCTCCTGTATCATTGTTATTATAAAATTCTTCTGTTTTTGTTTTGTCTTTAACAAAAGGATTAAAAGGCTCATTTTTAAATTTGTCAGCCTTTACAAGTGTTAGTTTGCTATAAGGTATTTCATCTACATAGTTGTCTTTTCCTAATTCTAAATCAAAATATCCATTATTGATATTTTCAATTATAGCTTTCTTTTTACCTCTTTTAGTTTCATAAAAAACTTCATCTCCTATTTTAAATTCTATTGTAGGCTTATAATCACTTGGAAATGAAAACTTTTGCTCTCTATGAAATTGAACTACTTTTTCTATGATTTCTTTTGCAGTATAATTGAGGTCTTTTTCATCAACATATCCTTGTATTGCATAAGTACCATTTCTGCTATTTTTAGTATCTCTACTATATTGTGATAATTTATCGTCATTTTTGATTAACGATAACGGAAGTAAGTCAGGTCTAAAAGCATTTACATATTCATACATTTTACCAATAGGTTTTCTCCATATATTACTTTGATATACTTGGTCTACTTGTAAATCTTCTACCTTAACATATTCTGCTTTAAAGTTGTTTAGTGTAGCGTATTCTAAATTTATATCATCTATTTTCTCATCAAACCTAACTATATCATCTTCAACTTGTAATGTTGCAAGTGTCAAAGGGTCTGTTATAAGTTCGTATTTTAATTCAGACGGATTAAAGTCCTCTGTATTTAATTCATTGGTTTGTCCGTCCTTATTCCATATTTGATTTATTCGTTCTGTTTTCTCTTCTAATTTTTGAAACATAAAAATATCCATAGAGTTTTCCATTAAAGGAACTACAATACGGACATTATCAAACCTGTTTCCTTGTCTCCAAATACGACCCTCTAATTGAGTATTGTCAGTTGGGTTAAAGTCAATATATAAGTTATAAAGTACGGAAGCATAAAATTGTAAATTCATTCCCTCTCTAATAGAACTACTACCAAATAAAAGTTTAACCCTATCTTTGTCATCTATTTCTACATACTCTTGTAGGTCTTCATTATATTTACGACCTAAAAAAGCGTCTTGCACATCTGATTTATCTTTTTGCTTCTTTTTACCTATTCTATAATCACTTCCTGTTATATAACCTACTTCATTTTCTTTATATCCTAATTCTTTTACTGCATAATCAACTAACAAATAAAAAGCGTCAGTACCAAAGTCCATATAAACTACTTGACCACTTGTAATTAAGTTATTTTCTTTTTCATAATCTAAAACAGACTTAATACACTCAAAAGCATATAACATCTTTGGAGACGCTTCTACAAATTGAGAAGCCGTTGGGTTTTCGGTATATCCACTACAACTATATAAGTAAGGATTAAGTGCTAATTGTCTGAAATAAGTTAAACATTGTAAGGCTCTAACTCCTGCACTATCTGTTTTTCCTTTTTCCCCCTCTTCAAGTTCTTTTTGTGTCATTGTCTCATCACCCTCATCTGCTTTTGCTTTTTTCTCATCAGCAAGGGCTTTTTTATTTATTTTACCAAACTTTGAAACATTAAGACTATCCCCTAAACACAACTCTTCAAAAGAGACCCCACTTCCCATAGCGTCCACTCCTTTTGCATAAGACTTTAATAGTTCTGCTAATTCTACCTGTTTATCATTCATTGATAAGGTTGTAGAAATTCTATTAGCTTCTGCTACACCATAATTTATTCCATTCTTCATTATATTTCTAAATGGTAAAACTATCTTATTCGGTCTTGAAACTAATTTGTCCTCGTCCTCCCTACTCTTTTTGTCAATCATATTGAAAATAAGATTTTGGAGAGCAACTACATTATTCCAACCTACAAATACTTGTTTTCTAACAGGTTGTAAATTAGTGTTAATAGTTAATTGACTTTGCATATTTGCAAATGTGTCAAAAAAGCCTTTTAAGGTATTAAAACCTATTTTTTGTAAATAATTATAGTTTATATAGGCTAACATTGAATAAATCTCTAAAGGACTATTTGTGAAAGGTGTAGCCGTAAGCAATAAACAATTACCTATTTTAGATTTACTTTGAATATATTGTGTAATAAAGAATAATTTAATTGCTCTATCTGACTGAACACCACCACTTATTTTATAAGGGTGTTTTTCCCTTGATATTCTTTCGCTTGTAGAATTATCGTCTTGGCTTTTAGCTTCTCCTTTTACAGAAGTAAATAGTTTTTTAAAGTTATGTGCTTCATCTACACAAATAAAATCAAAATTAGTATTTTCATTATCAATATCTACTGACCCACCTTTTTTGGCTTTACCCAAAAACTCCATCATTTTTAATTCTTTAGCTTCCTTTTGTCTTTTAGAAACCTTATCGTTCTGCTCATCTAATATAGATGTTATTCTATTTAAAAACTCTTCATTAAACCCCTCACTAAAACTCATATTTTCTATTCCGTCATAAGTACAAATAGAAATAGTATTATCCTTAATTGTTTCTGCCTTATCTAAAAAGGTCTGTTTTAATTTCTTATCTATATTTTGACTTAGGTTATATAGCGTGTTTACTTTATATTGATTTCCTAAAATAGTTAATATCTCTTTACTAAATTGTGTGTAAACTTGTTTTGGAACTACAATCAAAGGTCTTTTAGTAAAGCCCAACTCCATAGCCTGTGCAATAGTAAAAATACTACACCAAGTTTTCCCAATACCTACTCCATAAGCAAATAAACAACTACCCCTCATCATATAGTAAGCAATAGCGTTTCTTTTCTCAGGTCTTATATCGTTTTTTTCTACACCAACAAATTTAGCAAACTGAAAACCAATAGGCACTTCATTAGTATCATATTCTATTGTTGAGTTGTATTTGTCATTCCATTCTTTCTCAATCTTAATTCTGTCTGCTTCTTTTAGTCCTGTTGCTAAGAATTGAGAAAATAGTCTATCCCCATTTTCTTTTGCATAACCTTGAAAACGCAACCAATCAGCCTTTTTAGTGTCTTTAGGTCTGTTTCTGTTTTTATAATAAATAGCGTGTATTGAATTTGCACCCATACCATTTTTAAATATGATACCATTACTCTTTGCCAAATTAGGGTCTCCTGCTTCTCTTAACCAAATGAAAAAAGCCTGTGCTATATTAAGTTTTGTCTGATTAGAATTATTCCTGCCTGTAGGGTCTTCGGTTAGCTTAAAACCTTTTACATCTCCAAATTGGTCATATTGAGTATAAACCCTAAACCCCTCTTTTGTCTTTTTCGTTCTTGGGTGTATATATCCGTCAATAAAGGTTTCTTTAGCAAAATTACTTCCTAATAATATCCTTAATCTTAATTTTTCAATAGGGTTTGCTAATGATAGTTTTTTTGCTCTTACTATACTATATGCTTTTTCAATACTTTCTTTAGCTATTTCAAATTTTCTTTCTCCAAAATCTTCAATGTATCTTTTTTCATTTGAATAAAAAGCCGTTCTTTTCAAAGCAACATTACCACTTTCAAATAAGAAACGAGGTTGGTATTCTTTTTGGTCGTAGTCGTAAAACAACTCTCCTTTTGTCATTAGTTGTCCCTCGCTATAAATACCTCTATACTTGGTAAAACCACCCTTTATGCTTTGCCCTGACTTTTTTTCTAAGTAAAAAACAAAAGCACATTTTTGAATGTCAGTAATACCTACATTATAAGTCTTATCTACTTCATCAAAAGAATATAAATCTGTATCAAGTGTACCCTGTTCTTCTGCTATGTTTACTTCTATTAAATCTTGTTTGTCTTCTTTTAAAGTTTCTTTATTAACAACTCTCTCTTGAAGTGTAATAGTGTTTTCGTTTACTTCTTCTTCACTTTCACTAACTGCAAAATTCTTAGCTATATCAACTCTATAATTAGGTGTTTCTATTTTATCTAAAACATCTTTTTTGCCTTTTAATACATTTGCGTCTTTGCCAAACTTAGTTTTTACATCTACATAATTACCCAATACTTTTTCAGGGTTATTTTCAAAAAAGTTATCATAATTAGAAGTTTCAACACTACCACCTTTTGCAAAATTTTTCAATTTATCTAAAACTAAAATAGCCGTTTCTTTTGGGGTTTTACCATCTTGGTAATAAGTTAAAAATTCAATATAATTGGGATAACCACCGATTATACTCTCGGAAGCATTTATATCGTAATCAGAGTAATTCGGTATTTCTTTTATTACTTTTTTTTCCCACTCTTTACGACTATCTACTTGCCCACCTTTTTCAAAAGGACTAAAGTCTTCATCTAAAATTTCTAAGTCAATTTCACTTGGTCTAATTTGCTCCCAACGATTTGTTCTGTAATATCCTTGCTTATCATATCTTTTACGAAAGTTCTTTATAAATTCCTTTGCTTCCTGTTTTGTATCAAATGTTTCAGGACTTGCAAAAATGTTATCCGTATAATTAAATACTATATATCCACCTTTTTTATACTCTATATTGTGTTCCATATTATTCTATTATATAGTTTGGGTCTAATTGCCTTTCTAATTCCATAATAGCAAAACCCACTTTATTACCACCTCTAACAACTACTTTCAAAACAAAGTCTTCAACTTCTTTATAGCCCTGTGGTGTTGATTTTAAATTACATACATAAGGTGTTCGTTCCTCATTACATACTTTTAAGTATTGAGCAAGAACATCTTTTATTTCTTGTATTAGTTTTCTGTTTTCTATTATATCATTCATATTATTCAGGGTTTACCGAACTATGTTGTGTAATTATTCTTCCTCTATTTATAACAAAAGTATATCTCGCAACTACTTTTTGAATTTCTCCATTTTCAGTATAAGTAAATTCATAAAGACCATTTGCAATTTTAGTATCTTTATCATAATCAACTTTTGTATAGTTTTCTAAAATTCTTGCTTTCATATTGTCTTTGTCAAGAAATTCTTTCATATATCCTATTATTTGCTCTCTACCAATTAACATAGTTTCAAATGTTGCTAATAAGATTGCATTTTTAGAATAGAATTTAGTTTGACTTGCAGGGTCAGTTCTTTTAATGTTATCTACCCATTTCTGTACGATTTTTGGAACTCTCTTTGTCATAATTTCAATTTTAATTTTTTTACCATAATAATTTATCTGCATAATATCCTGCACTTCCTCTGACGCTTCGGTCTTTTTGGTGTCGTTTCTTATACAATTTTCTACGCTCTTCTGCGTATTTCTTTCCTTTTGTTTGTGTGTAAGTTGGATAATCACTATATCCTATTGCACCTACACTTGCTACTTTTTTGCCGTTCTTAAAAACATCTATTTTTTTACCCTTTAATTTAGAGGGTTTAACACTAACTCCTAATTTTTTTGCCTGTGCTTTTGTATATGCTTTTATCTTATAAGGCATTATTTTTTTCGTAAAACTATTATTTCACTTTCAACATCAGTTGTATCAAAAATTCCAACAGGAAGTCTATAAGCGTCTACCAAGTCGGAATTTTGTTTAATATATTTTTGTGCTTTGTTTGGTGTTTTCATTTGGTCTGTCCAACGCTTACCACCTAATTGAGTTAGTTTACCAATAATAAATACCAAAAGACCACCTTTCCTCAATAGGTCTAAACTTCTATAAATAAAGTAATCTATAAAGTCAGTTGCTCCTGTATGTTTTTTTTCTCCCATTCCTGCATACATTCCTGTATAGTTTCCGTAGGGTGGGTTTCCAATTACTAAGTCGTAAATAGGATTAACATTACTTCCTACTGATGTGTTTTTTCTTGTAAAGAATTGTTTTTCAAAAGAACTATTATAAAATTCGTGTCTATAATCAAAAGTTCCGTCTTCAAGTTCTTCCATTTTAGAATAAAGAATATTACATATACTCCAAGCGTACTTATCAATATCATATCCTGTTATATATACATCTTTTGGTGCATAGCCTACAAAATTCCCTGTTGCTACACTTGGCTCTAATACTTGTCTTATTTGCATAGTTCCTAACTTATGCTTAAAAGCAAGACCCCACATTTTCTCCACAATATCTTTAGGTGTGTAATACTCAAATAAAAGACCCTCTGACGCACCAAACTTTTCAAGTCCACCCATTCCACTATAAAGACCTATAAACTCTTTTTCGTCTATTGTATAGTTGTCAGGGTCGCTACCTTTATCATCTATTAAACCTCTTATTACTATGTTTCTTTCATAAGGGTTTTTAAATTCCATAGATAAGTAGTCGCTTGTTTCAACTACTTCAACTTCTTTTTTGTCTTCATATATTTCAACTTCCCCTCTAACTAATTCAGGGTACTTAGATTGAAAAATTTGATTAAGTGTTTTTGGATTAAAGTATTGGTCTATATTCACATTATTAAAAGCGTTTCCTACACTTTTATCTGTAAGTTCTGATATTGAAATATAACCCAATTCGGACATTTGTGTATCTCCATTCCTTATAGCATATCCAAAGGCTTCATTTGTTTTTTTATCAAGTTCTGTTATATACCAATCACTACCACCATAAAAGTAATGAAAGTATGCTACTGCGTTCATTCCTTTGCCGTCCTGTGCATATATTTTTGGAACAAGTTTATATGCTTCATTAAGAGTATCTAAAAATAAAGGCTCTTCTCTTTTACCACTTGCTATTTCTCTTTCTCCCTCTTTTAGTGCTTGTAATTGATAATAAGGAATTAGCTTTTCAATATCGTTTCCTGTAATCCTACCACCCTCTTCATAAGTTTGTCTCATCTGTTGCATATTGCGAGTAAATTCTAATATATCTTTCCTTGCGTTAGGGTCTGATAATACTTGTCCTGCTAACAACATACCTGCGTTTGCTTTTGCATATTCATCAGGTATAGAATAATAAATATCTTCTCCTAAAATTCTTTCATCTTCTCCATAATATCCCTTTAAATAAAGTGATGTAGAATAATTTTGACCATTAGCAAAAAGCATATCTCTAAGTTGGTCAATAGTTTTAGTATCTCTTTTGCCACTTTTTAATTTATCTAATAAATCCTTATGTGATATATTATATCTTTCTGCTTCAAATATATTTCCCTTTTTATAATTTTCTTCTAAAAACCATACACCTACATCAATAATGTCTGAAGATTTATACCAATCATTATCTTTAACTTCCCCCCCTTTTGCATAATAATCAACTCTATAATTAGGTGTATCAATTTTATCTTTTATTATATACTCTTCATAAATATGCTTTCCTTGACCCCTCATTTCCCTACCTTGTTTATCTCTTACAATTCCCTCTTTGTCTATGAGAATATCTACTAATTCTTTTTTACTTGCCTTTTCGTATTCTTCATCAGTTTTAAAATATTCGTCATCTCCCAAATTATTAGGTGTTATTTCAAACCAATCCATTATATCATCTATAAAACCTCTGTGTTGGTTCATAAGAAATTTTCTAACCATTTCTTTGTGTTCTTTTTCGTTGTAAGGTTTTCCATCAAATCTTAATCCATCAACTACTTCCTCTTCTTCTTCATAATTTTTCCATTTTGTTTCATTTCCATAACCATCAGTAAATCTTAATCCATCGACACTACCACCTTTTTCAAACTTAGACATACCACCCTTTGCTATTAAATTCATATAAATTTTTTGTTTTTTAGTTAGTGGTTTACCATTTGCAACTCCGTCCTCTAATATCTTTTTTGCTTTGCTTTGTGTTAATCCACCTTTAGCATAAAATTCTCCATACTTTATACTTTCAGTTTTTACAACGGCAGGAAAATCTGTATTAAAGTGTTCGCTAATTGGATAGCCTAATTTTCCGTATTTACGAGTTTTAGGAAGTTGCATACCCCCTTTTTCAATTATTTCATAGTCTCTATTTGAGCCGTCAATAATCATATATCCGTCTACCTGTTCTTTTATTTTGTTTAAAGCCGTTTTACCTTTTTCAAAAAAATCATCAATTACTTCCATTGGTACAAAGCGTCCACTCTTTTGATACCTCTCTAATGCTCTTTTTTTAATTACTTCATAAGGTACATTGTCTATATAAACTGCAAAAATCTTATAACCTAATTTCTTTAATAAAGCAATTAAGGGTTTATAAGACTTTGTATTATTCATTGTGCCGTCATATATTAAATCAAATTCGCAAGGAATACCGATAGTTCTATCAGACAATAAAGTTTCAACTATATCTTTTGTTTCTAAGTGCGTCTGACTTGCGTTCCAACCCTCATATTCAGGTAGCATACTTCTAACTTCGTCAGCGTCTATTCTTAATAAGTCTTCTTTTAATAAATAGGGTGCATATTTTTTTAAAAAACTTGACTTTCCACTTGCAGGAGACCCACCCATTAAAATTGCTATTGGCTCGTCTTGTTGTATGCAAACAACATCACCAATAAAAGAGTTTATTATTTCTTTGTGTAATTCTCTTCTTTTTTGAGAATACCTTTTGGTTGTATTATTAAAGTGTTTAGCTTTTGTTTGTGGTAAAGAGTTTATGTAAGTAGTTAATTCTTCAATACTTTTATCGTCTATTTTTCTTTTGCCGTTTTCATCAAAAACTTTAGACTTAATTTTAGAAGACATTATAGTACCCCCTTTTTTATACTTGTATTTTTTACCCTCTACACTATCACAATCTATTTCAACTCCATTACCATTAGCAGAATTTATTTCACTTGCTATTTCACACTTAGTTAATTCTTTTCCGTCAAAGGTGTGTTTTTTAGTATCAGAAACATTCTTTTTGTTTATGATAATTTCTCCACCCTCAACCTCTATGTTTTGACCTGTGTTTTTTACTTTCATTGGAATACCACCCTCTTTGTGTGATTTCCCTTTTGTTAAACCCCCTGTTGCCATAGTTAATTTTTTATACTTAAATATAAATTGTATTTGTATATAAAATACTTGGCTACAAACATACTAAAAAAAAAACTATTTTTTGTTAGGTTTTTTTATGTATTTATTTATAAAGGTTTTTATACTATTATATAGAGTAATAGAATTAGGTTTATTTTGTGTAGTTAAATCATTAGTTAATTGCACTACACTAAACTCTTCAATTTCCTGTGTGTTTTTATTAAATAATTTTAAGTGTATTTTATTATTTAATACATAGCATTTTCTTATAACATATTCATTACCATTTATAGTAATTTTTTTGTGTCCGAATAAGGGGTATTCTTTTAATGGATTATATCCTAATAATTCTTCTCCCTCTTGCGTTATGTTTACCATTGTTTCTTTACGCTTATATTTATAATTATAACTATTGATTAACATAGTAGTATTTACCTATACTCATCTTTAATATGTTTACTTACAAATTCCTCTTTTTCTATTATATCATTTGGGGTGCAATTTAAAGCAATACATATTTTTAATAAAGTATGTAATTCATAATTAGTTTTCTTACCATTTACTATACGAGAAATTACATCATTTCCTAAGTGTGTTTTACACCTATCTTTTATTAAGTTATGTAAGCCCATTTGACTAATACCTCTTTTACGCAAAATTTTATATAATTTCGTTCTTGGTTTGTCGTTATTTATTTCCATAATTTTTATTGGTTTAATAATTCGTTATAGTCTACTCCAACTTCCTTTAAACTTTTATCTATCATTACATAGTTATCGTCTGTTATATGCTCATAAGGAAAATCATTATAAACAAGTGCATACTTTGGCATACCTAATTCTCTTTGAACAAAGCCTATTGCCGTTTCTGTTATTCCCCAATAACCTTTTTTATATTTTATTACATCAGGGTCGGTAGGCATTGGCTCAATTAAACCCCACCATTTAAGCCTGTGATAATTCGTTGTTATATTATCATATTCTTTATTATCTAATAGGTCTGCAAAAAACTCTTTACGAGAATAGTATTGTCCTATTACTGCTTCTTCATTGTGCCTATAAAATTTATATATCCATATAAGAGCAATACATAAATCAGGTGTTAATGTTCTTTTGGTTAGTTTAGCACCTTTAGGTAGTTGGGGTTGGATATAACTACTGCCCTCTTCATTTACGAGCCTTTGCTGAGTAGTTTTTAATTCTAACTTTAAGTCTTTTGTTATTTCAGGCTTTTTATTTTCTTCTTCCATTATATTTTTGGTTTGTTAAATAAGTTTGCAAACTTAGTCTTTTATTTTAAACTACAAAATAATTTATTTCATAAAACAATAGTAGTTTTATTTTCTTCTTAAAAAATTTTCACAAGAAATATGATTAGAATTGAAAACCTTTTGTTTTTCCTGCTCTTCTTTACACTCATTGATAAAATAAGAGACTAAATCTTTATGAAGTTTAAATTCTTGCTTTGTGTATGTAGGTCTTTTAATTTCGTAATAGTGTAATTCTTTTAAAGACTTCTTTTCTTCTTTAGTATATCCCTTAGTTCTTTTTTTGTATTTCTTTTTCATAACTATTTATATATAAAAGTTATTAGAAATAAACTTTAGATATTCTTTAGCCGTAAGGGTACTCGCATTAGTTTTAAGACCTATAAACTCTTTTATCATATCCAATGTATATAGCTTTTTTTTAATGGTCTTATTTCCTTTATGGTCAATTACTTCTTCTGTAAGAAACCCATTACCACTTAACCTCTGAAACATATCTATTCTACCAAAAAACTTATGATAGTTTTTTTCTGTTATTTCATTCATTCCTATATTCATACTTAATAATATCAATAGATTAAGTTCAGTTTTCATTTGGTAAATATCATTACCTCTTTTTTCTCTTGCGTGTCCAAAAAAAGGAGTGCGATATGCTTTAGATAGTTTGTCTTCTTGCTCTGACTTTAGTTGTTCATTTGGTACTTTGTACCAAGCCAACTCATCTTTTATTTTTGTTGTATTCCAAGTTAAAGGCATAATTTTATTTTTTAAGGTTTATAAACATTTTTGAACATCTACTGCGTCTTCACTATTTATAACATAATTGTAAAATAGGTTTAAGCAATTACTTACTTTCATATCTCCAAATTCATCAGCATATTTAGAATGAAACTCTATATAAGGTTTGTCTCCATTTAAAGTTATATTAGGATATTTTCTTTCAAATAAACTTTTAAGATTTTTATACTCTTTAAATTGTTTTTTAGTAATTTCCATAATCTTTTATTTTTTTATTGTTTATAGGTTAGTTGTTTCTAAGTGGTCAGGCAAACAAATAGTATTATACATTTCTTTACTTATTTTTCCCTCTTTGCAAAGTCCGTCTGTAAAGATGTTAAAACTCTCTCTCCTTGCCGAAACATCAGGTCTTCCGTTTTTTTCAAAAGTGTCTCTAACAGATTGTAATTCGCTTTCTTTCCATAATTGCACTACTTCATCTTCATCTTCATACTCAAAGATTAAGTTTAAGTTATCGCATATATCTTCCCAATCTATCTCATCTACTAAATCACTATCCCAAAACATAAAAGTTAATCCTGTTTCGTTTTCTAATAGTTCTCCTATTTTATCTGTTGCTCCGTTTTTATATTGAAATATATTTTCCTCAATATTTAATTCGTCTCCTTTTTCTTTAGCATAAAATAATTCATATCCGTCTGCCGAACTTTCCTCTCCTATTTCCCAATTATAATTTTGTCCATTCCAATCGGTTAAAATTGTGTGTCCGTTTTCTTCTAATACTCTTTCTTTAAATTCCATTTTGATTTTTTTTGTGGGGGTTTTTACACCCCCTGATTGATTTGATTTTATTAAGCAGTTAATTGTATTTGAAAGCCTTTAGATACGGCTTCAGTCAATTCTTTTTTCATTTCTTGGTACTCGTTAAAAACTTCCATAAAGTCCACTAACAAACTCTCTTTAGTGCCTTTAATGTTAAAGTATGTTTTTGCGTCTGATACTTTCCAACCTCTGTGTGGCTTCATTCCCATTTTAGTCCAAAGGCTAATATCTC
>Ga0209634_1002290_pt1 | contig 13447 bp, 9 predicted proteins | sample LinPmetageLP40_FD_184043 | JGI IMG/M metagenome (GOLD analysis project Ga0209634, IMG submission 184043) | Marine viral communities from the Pacific Ocean - LP-40 (SPAdes) (version 2) | ecosystem: Environmental > Aquatic > Marine > Oceanic | place: Pacific Ocean | collected 2010-08-26
TAGTTCTTTTAGCTAATGGTGAAATCATTTTAAATGCCATTTAGCATTTGCCTTTTTTCTGTGTCTTTGAAGCCCACATATTAGCGTAAGCACTAGGGTAAACCTTAAACTTTTTTCTAGCAGCAGCTTTACAAGACGCAGATAGCTTTAAAAGAGTTGGTGATTTTTTAATTAAACCACCAATTCTTTCTGCTTGACTAGCATGCATTTTACTAGCGCCCTTAAGCTCTTTAACTATTTTTTTTAGTTTTTGCTTGCTCATTACTTTTTCTTTACCATTTTCATTCCAGCGGCCTTCTTCATCATCATAGCTGATTTCTTAACCATCTTCATACCAGCTGTTTTCATTTTCATAGCAGCTTTTTTCATTTCTATTGGAGAACCGTCAACAGCTTTTTTAAACTCACCAGATAATTTTCCAGCTTTAGAAGCTGCTTTTAATTTTTCATTAAATTTAGTTGGAGCTTTTTTTACCATTTTTGCTGCTGATTTTTTCATCATTTTTGCAGGTGCTTTTTTCATAACTTTAAATTTTGTTTTTAATATGTTTATACATTGCGTTAGCTAACTTTTCACCCATTTTGCTATCTGACTTATAATGAGCGCGGGCAACGTTTCTACTATAAGATATGTTTTCTCCTGTCTTTGCAAAAGCTGATTTAGCTTTAGGATATTTATCACCTAATACTTTTGCTATTAAAATTCCTTGAGCTGTGTGCCCAGATGGATAAGAAGCTGTTTTCATTGAATCCATTTCTATATCCTTAATTTTAATATTCATTTTTTCTGCAAGCTCTTTTGGTCTTGGTCTATCAAAGTGTTTTTTTAACTTTAATATTATAGGCGCTGACGCTGTTATAAGTTTACCAGCTATTTTTTTATCGTAATCTACATCTTGCTCTTTAGCTGTTTTAGCAAAAGCCTTTTCAATGTTGTCATAATCTTTAACAAACTTTTTGTTTAAGGGTATTTTTTTAAGAGCTTTAATTTCTTGTGAAGTGTCAAATGTATTATCACTTGGTGGCTTCATTTTTTTAAAGCTTGATATGTTAAAATCCTTTAACATTACTTTTTCTTTTTATTTGCTCTACAAAATTTAGACGCAGCACCTACACTACCAAACCCCCATTTTTTTAAAGCTATTGCCTTTCTAGTTGGTCTACCCTTTGAATCTTTCATTGGTCCTTTCATACCAGCAAATCTACAAGCAAAGCTTACTCTTCTAGGATTAGTACCGCTAGTTTGCCTAGAACCTAGAGTTTTACCTGTTTCGCTTTTATACTTAGATCGCATTTTACGATTTGATTTTTCGTAACTTGCATCTGTTATTTTTAATGGTCCAACCGCTCTGTTATTGTATGCCATATTATTTTATTTTGGTACGCAATTAGGTACTGTTCTATTGCCTTTTTTCTTATAACCTTCTTGCTTGTATTTATCCCAACACCTAAGAGGAGAACCATCATTTCTTCTACGCCCACAACTAGTTACAGGAAAAGGATTACCTCCTTGAACGTAACCCCTAGTTTTCTTAAACATACTATTTTGTTTTTCAGTGCCTGGCATAATTAAAAGTCGCTCATTAATATGTTATCTATTTCTTCCTGTACCTCTTCTCTTGTTGCTATCATTTTAAAACTAAGATCAGCTTGAAACCTAGCAACCTCTTCTCCATCTTTAAATATTATAATAGTCGGTATAACCGCTATTTTGTGTTTAGTTGCCTCGTCTGCTTGCGAACTAATATCTACATACGAAGCGGTTTGACAATCACTTAGCTTTTCAACCCAAGTTACCTCGTTAGCTGAGTTCCATTTAGCGTTATATTGAGCTACAGATATTTGACCAGATGCTTCACCACACATACATACCAGTATTAATACTAACAAGTACACACTAAGTATCTTCCAGGAGACATCTATTTTACTCATCATCTTTTGTAGAGTTTATCTTCTATTCTTTCTAAGGTTTTCTTCATTTCATCTACATCTTTCTTTGTTTCCATGATTGTAGCTCTAATCATTTGATCTTTCATATCAAACTCCATACGAGTAACATCTGGTGGAAGTGGCGCTGGTAATTCCATTGCCTCGGCGATATCAGCTTGCAGCATAAACCACATACTAATAACTGTGGCCATAGCCGCTCCTATTCCCACTAATGTTTTTATACTTACCTTGAAGCCAGAGTCTTCGGTTAATTCTTTTGTCATGTTAAAATATAACGTAGTTCATACCTAATTTAAAGTCGTACCATTCTCTATTCCAGTACTTATTGTATTTTCCTTCTATAAAATATCCTAAAGATTTACTGTGCTTTATGCCATATATAAATCCTAAAGAGTAGTCAGCCCATTGTCCGTCAACATAATTGTGATAAGAAAATTCACTACCATCATCATAATGATAAGGCATAACACTAGCCCAAGCGTGCATCCAAGTTGATTTACTATACTTATAGTAGTCAAAACCCATAACCACAGAGTGCATTATAGTTTGCTTTAATTCGTTTCTTTTCTTTTCAGTGTAATCAGCTAAAACCTCTGGTATAACCACTGCCTCCCAAACTTCTGGGCTTGTAGCCACTAACTCGCCTGATGGTGAAAAGTATTCGTTGCTATACACATCCACCGTATAACCTTCTTGCAAAGCTAAATAAGTATAATGAATATCTCCATTGTCTAACATCCACTCGTCTAACGGATTATAACCGTAAGGCTCCGCTAGTCGATGTGCTGCTCCAATATTCCATGATAAGTTTCTACTTTTTCTAACCCTATACCTTTCCGATGCTTCAAAATATTTAATATCAGCAAAGCCATCTTCTAAATATTCTATTTTTAAAGCAAAAAAGTTTATACATAACTCATCTGGACAACCATCATCAGAACTATATCTAATAAAATGGTGCTGGTCCATATAATCTTTACCTTCTTGTCTCTTATAGTCTATCTCAAATAAGTATTCAACCCCTCTTGACTTGCCCACAACGGCTGCATCGCTGTAATTCGTCTCAGTACCATCATAAAATGTTTGTGCTTTATTTTCGTATCCGAATCTAGCTATTTTACGTAATCCTATGGCGAAATTATAATCGTAAGGAGTTGAAATTGTTTTTGTTGATAATCCGTTGTTTACAGAAAACACGTCTACATCAGAGAGCGATGTTCCACCGTTTACAGCAGCATAAAAAGTAGAGAACTTTAAAAGCTTCTTAACATCTTGTTTACCAAACGTTTGAGCCGTTACTATATTAGACACTAGTAATAGCAATATTATTAGTTTTCTTACCATCTTTATATTATCACTTATTTTTTGAATTCTTTACCTAACCCTAGGCGTTCTTACTCTAGGTACTCTTAAGTTGCTTTTCTTTTTCTTTTTATTTTTAGTAGCTTCTTTTATCTTATCCATTTTTTTATTTTCAAGATCAAGATTATACTGACTCCAACCTAAGAACATTAAAGATCTTTCCCATGCCGAGTGATCGTTATTCAAAGCTTGTCTAACGTTTTGAGTTTTATTGTATAATCTATTTAAAGGCAAGTTTGTAAAAGCCTGCGTATAACTTGTGACAGCGGACCACTGTGGATTGTCAATGTCAAAAGTTTTCATTTCATCTATAACTTTTTTATTGTAATTAAGAGTTTTTTCAGCGTTAACAATTTGTCTAGCTTTAATACCTATAACTGGAGAAAGATTTAAAGCCTCTAACACAACAGCACTTTCATCGGGGTTGTAACCAACGTCTCTTTGTCTAGCAAAAGCAATAGCCACATTTTTCAATGTAGCAACTACGCCACCAATAACACCAGTACCTCTTAACACAGAATCAATACTACCGTTTATTAACCTTTCTCTTTTCTTAAGGAACAATTTGTTATCATCCTCTTCGTCATCATCAAACATCATGGCAAATAAAGCTGTCTGTAAAGTGTAAAATATTGCATTTTGAACAGCAAAATAATAAGTTATTCTAGACGCATTAGATATATCACTCTGCATCTGAGTAGTGTTAGGCTTTGTTATTCTTCTGTTATATATATCTTGAAAAGCTTTTTTACCTAATCTATTAAACTGAGAGGTAACGTTTTGAAAGTTCAATATAACTTTACCAAGAACAGATGCTTGTTGTTGCGAAACCATATCAGGTCTAGCTGATTGCTGAGTTGATTGAGTTATGTTTTGAAAATCAGTAAAAGCAGCCGCTTCAGCATCTTTAACTGTCATACCTTGTTTTATATACTTGTTTATTGTATTTCTATAATAAGAAGCACCACCTGTAGCAATTGCAATATTATCCCCAATTTGTGTAGGTAAAAACCCTAACTCTAATAGTTTAGATACTAAAGCCCTACTAGGGTTTTTTGACTTACGAAGACTAGCAGCAAGCTCAGCTCCGTTAACATCAGTTTGTATACCACCTCTTCTTTGCTTTAACATGTCAGAGTTAAATATAAAAGAAAAATCTTTCCAATATTGTTTTTGATTAGCAAAAGCTTTAGCCGCAGCAAACACATTGTTATCTGCAAAGTTAATGTAATTAACTATAGACATTTGCTGTAGCAAAGCAGACCTCATATTAAAAAACATGACCGTACCAACAGATCCATTCAAGAAATTCATAAACTTGTTTACAGTTTCGTTTGATCCACTTGGTCTGTTTCTACCTGTCTTAATTCTATAAAGTATATCTTCTAGCGATTCCCTAACGCTCTTACCATATCCAGCTTCAATTTTATTAAGATTTTCTTCTGAAAATACAACTTCTGAATTTTCATTAAACTCAGCAAAGTATTGTTTTCTACCAACTCTACCCGTAGCATCATCAAGATCCATTCTTATATCTCCAGCGTTCCAACCTTCAGTTGGGTTTACATATGTATCTTGCTTAGATATAACGTTTAGAGTTTCAGCGTAAGCTTTTAATTCGGCGTTTTGCTCAACAAGTTCAACTAATTTTGCTTGATCAGTTGGTGATAAGCCAGGGATATTATGCCCATGCTTATTCCAAAGATAAGTTCTTATAGCATCTTCGTTTGTAAAATCACCATCCGGAGTTTTCTTTGTAAGTTTTTTCTTAACTTCTGGAAATTGTTTGTTTAACTCCTTGTAATCAGTAGCTATACTTTGTCTAGCTGTATCATACTCTCTATTAGCTCTATTTAAAGGTCTAATCAAAGCTTGTTCTAAAAAGTCCCTGTGAGCATTACCTTCTTTACCTTTACCCATAAAGTTATACAGTAAACCTACAAAGTCTTCGTGAGATGGTGGTATAAAAAATCTAAATTTACCTTTGCTTTCACCACGCTTTCTACCTTTAATAATAGAGAATCTTTTGTCAGACTTAATACCCGTAACGTTTTCCAGTATGTCATTAAACTGATCGTTCATTGATTTACTAAACTTAATTCTAGCTTGCTGAACTTTACGCTTAACGTCAAACTGCTCTAATATATTATCTACAGCCTGCACGTTTTGTAAGGCATCGTCCGCAAAGTAAAAGTCATTATAACCTTCGCTTACCTTATCAACCATCCATAAAGCTTTGGCTTCAGCTGTTGAATTGGCTAAGCCAGTAATATTTTTTAATGGTATGTTAAGGCCATTAGCTTTTACAAACTCAAATATAGACTCAGCTGATTCCATTGGTCTAGCGGTTAGTATAAACATATTCTCAGGACCAAACTTGCTTTGTAGCTTTAGAGCTTTTTCAAATAGTGGTGCTTTCTTGCCTTTAACAACTTTGTTAAACTCAGAAAAGTCATACACGTATCCTTGCGCTAAGAGGTCTGCTCCTTGCTTTGCAAACTCTTCAGCAGTTAATTTGCCAGTTGTTCCGTTTGGAGCTGTAAAAAGCACGCTAGACTTGCTTGTGGCTAATGTATCATCAAAATCTAAAACTGTAATGCCTTTGCTTTCTTTAATTTTTTTTCTTCCTTGAATTGCAGCTTTGTTTAGAGTTTCAGTGCCATTAATATTTTTGCTAAAATTAATTTGCTTAATATCAAATGCTTTTTCAAACGTTTTGCCATCTAACCCTAATATTGATTTAGGGTCAATACCACCGTCTATTTTAGCAACCTCTATATTGAAGTATCTATCATACCAATTATCAAATAACAAGTTCCAGCCTTTAGGCATTGTTGTTCCTAAACCAGCCAAACCAAGTTTAGCGTTTTCAGCTGAGTCTAAAGCTATTAGTTTGTAATTATCCATAACAAGTTGATACGTTACCTCAAAGTTTACATCTTCATTCAAGGCCGCGTCTAGCAAAAATATGTAAGCTGCGGTAGCAGGCATAGCGTGCTCATATTCATATGACACTAAATTTTTACCTTTCATTTTACCTGCAGCTACCGGAGAGTAGCCAACAAAAGCAGCCCCTAATTTATGCCAGTGGTTTGATTGACTAGCCGTAAGCTTTAAGTAGTTACCTATTGCGGCGGCTGATTTCTTATCTTTTTTAACAGTAGAGTTTATTCTATCCCAAAGAGCCTTGTGTATTTTTCCCACCTTATCATTGAACTTTTCAATTTCGCCGTTTTTAATATTTTCTTCTATTGTTTTAGCGTTTTTAAATATAGTACTATAAGCTTGTCGTGAGTAATCTTCAACGCCATCAACGTCTTTACCAAAAGCAGTATCAGGTAAGTTTCTTAACTTTTGCATTTCTGGCTTGTAATACGTCTGGTAAACATCGTAGTTCTTAGCACTGCTTCTAACTCCTGGAGTAAACTCCGTTCCCCATGTTTTTATATCATTAGCACGTATAACTTTTTTTAGTAGCTTATCGCTTTTAAGAGCCTTGCTTAGCTGAGGTTTTACTTTGTTAATATCTAAATCGTACATCTCGTAAAACTTGTCACCAAACCTTTCAAGTTCTTTTCTTATTTCTGAAATACTTATAAAACTAGGTTTTCCAAACCAAAAATCTCTAGGCATTAAAGGAAATACATATTTTTTTAAAGCCTTAACGTAATTGTCAATCTCAGTTTTAGTGTTTAGCTTATATGTCTTACCACCTGTTTTTTCTTGTAAAAGATCATCTAGCTTTACCTCAACATTAAATTGTCCTAAAACGTTTAAGCTAAAAGAAACTTTACTTTGAGCAGCTGTAATATCAGCTGTTTGTTGTTTTATAGCTTTTTGCTCTGTTACGGGCGCTGTTTTAAGTTTAGTTTCTTGAACTCTTTGTGCGCCTGACAAAGCCGCGTTCATAGAATAAACTTTTGCAACACCTTTTAACAACTGCCCAATGTCTCTACTATACACATTTGCTTCGTTTTTCGGCGTAATACCTAAATCATTTTTTAACTGCTCTATAACTTTTGGCGTTGGTTTTCTAAACTCTGGTTTTAATCTTTTTACGTCTGTTTGGCTTGTTAAACCTAAACTTCTACCTTTTTTATTAGTAACTCTTAGTTTATAAACCTCAGGAATCTTACTAAAAGCCCTTGGGTCTGTAAAGTCTTCATAGAAATAATCTAGTGGTAAACCTTTTAAACCAATAGCGTAGCCATAAGTGTCCCTTGACGCTTCTATGTTTTCTCCTCTTTTATCTATGTCACCAGTTTTATCAGCAACATTGTACAGTGGTAATGTTTTTATAAACTTACTTGTGTTTTCACCAGCGTTAAAAAATCTTTGTATATTTTGAGCCTCAGCTGGGGCCGGCATGCCTTCAGTGTATTTTGTGACAGCAGCTAAATTAGCTCCACCTTCCATAATTTTTTTAGCAGGAATCTCAAACACCAACTCACCCGCTTTACCAGCGTACTTTTTTATTATGTTTTTAAACTTATCACCTTCAACAACTTTAACTAAAGCTTTTATTTTATCAGCAACTCTATTTGCTATAGTAAAATCTTGAAGTACATTTATTTTTTGTACAAAAGTTTTTTCAGTGTTTGTTGTTTCGCTTGAAGTATCTTCTATTTGTCTAGCTTCTTTTGTGTCTGTACTAGTTGTCTCGCCATAAGTTAAAGGTTTAACTTTTTCGTATATAACCTGTCGCTTAGGAAACATGTTGGCAACTACAAATGTAGAAAAATTACGTTTTTCACCAGTCTTTGGATTAACTGGAGTAAACCTTTCAACAATACCATCAAAATATGTCATAGCTTCAGCAGCAACATCTTCTCTAGCTATATCACCTGTTCTAGTATCGTAATTTAAAGCTTTTGGTGATAAGGCTAATAACTCAAACTGAGGAGCTAACTTATCTTGAGCTTCTTTAACTTTTTTAGGATTTCCACTTCTTTGTATTGTTTTAACTAATTGCTCTGGTGTTTTTTCAACAGCCTTAGATTCTTTTATTTCTTTAGTTTCTTCTTTTTCTTCTGGAGGTATAACTAGTGTTTGTTGCTTAGCTTGTTTTTGAAAACTATCAATGTATCTAAATACATCATCCACGGTGTCAAAGCTTAAAAACATATTTTTATCACCAAGAAATTTACCAGCAGTAAGTTTCATTAGCCTTTTTAAATCGTAATTTATAGACATAGACTCTCTGTTAATAACGCCTTGATCTTTTAAATCACCAACAAGAGTTATTAACTCTTCTAAATCAACACCTTCTTCAGACTTATATTGTTCTATTCTTTTCTTTATTCTCTTAGCGTTAACACTATCTATTAATTTGTTTTCAACCAAATCATTAAGGTGTTGCTCTATAGATGCAACAGCCTCGTTAGAAGACTTAACTATTTTATCGTCAACAACAATGCCTACGGTTCTTAGATCTTTGTGTAATAACTCGTGTAACGGTGATGACGCCGCGAACATTGCTGCCGCTCCACCTTGCATTATACCGCTGTGTATTTCATCTTGCATTAAAACAAAGTCATTACCAATGTTAAACGCGTATTGATTACTATTTAAAGCTTTGTTAGCTTCTTCTTGTGATATAACATTTTCTTTTACTTTTTGATCTAAATACACTTTCAACTTATCTTTAGAATTTAATCCTTCAATAATTTGTATATTTTTTTCGCCAACTATGTTTTTTAATATATCCTGGTTGAACTGATACTTGCCAAGCTGATAGTACATGTCAGCTTCATTACCCATATCAACATCAACACCTAGTTCTATGCCTTGTATTTTAGCTAAGGCCTCCATCATTTTTTTGTCACGAGCAGCGGGCTTGCCTAATAAAAATTCTCTTTTACCATCATATTCATTATACTTGTCAACAAGATCTTGTCTTTGCTTTTTGTTAAATTCACTTTGTGAATCACCTTGAGCACCAAGCTCTTGTAACTCTTTTAATGTTTTTCTACGTAACCTATTATTTTCAAAAAGATCTGTAACTTCTTGAGGCGTCATTCTAGCTAGTTTTTGTACGGTTACAACGTCTGATAGCTCTGCTTCTTTTAGTAACTCTCTTTTTTTATCAACTAAAGCTTTTCTTTCTTTAGTAGTTATTTTTTCACCACTTTTAAGCCTAGCTTGTATTGATATTAATTCTTTAGCTCTAGCTTGGTTGTCTGATATCTCTTGTTTTGAAAGAGCCTCACTTTTAAGTACATTATAAGAGTTCATACCCATCGAAGGTCCTTGTATTGCTAAACTAGTAAAAACCGTGTTAACCAAAAAGTCTGCGTCAAGACCTTCTATAAGGCTTTTGTCTTCATTGAGTGGCACTATGTCTATTAAATTATGACCAAGCGTTGTTACGGTTTCTTCAACAAGCTCTACTCCAGCGTTGAATATAGCTCCTTGAGCTCCTCTAAGGCTTTTTTTTATTAAACCACCACCAATAGCTTTACTTGATTTATTTAAACCATTAACATAGCTTAACGTTCCTAACCGCTCCGCATAAGCGGCAATACCACCATACATAATAGTAGAAAACGCTTTTTGCATACCAGTAAAGCTTAAGGCATTTTCGTTGTCGCTTATTTGGCTTTTTATAGATAACAATTCATCTGGAGTTTTAACAATACCTTCTCTTTCATCTCTAATTAGCATAGCATTTAAAGCGTCGATATTTGCTTGCGCTCCTTTTTCTGTGACTTCAATATCACCAATCTTTCCACCAGCTTCCATTTCAAAAAATAATCCAGCAGCTACATTTGCTGCCTTTCTTTTTCCAGCCATAGTTAAACCAGCGCTAACACCACCACTGCCTAAGGCAACCAATATACTTGGTGAGTTGTTACCAAGCATTTGTTTTGCCGCTTGAAATACGTTACCAGAGTTTATATCTTCAACTTTAATTGTAGATGGTAAAGTTGTTTCAATCTTTTCACTAACTTCTTCGTAGTAGTTTATAGCACTTTTGTAATTATTATCTATAGCAGCATAAAGCTCTTTGTCTTTTTCAATTCTATACGCGGTTGGAGCTCTATTTGCTTCTCCTAATATTTTCATAAACCCAGCACCTAAAACAGCTCCACCAGCTAGAAAAGATTTTTCCATTTGTAAAGCAACTCTTCCGCTTAAACTGTAATCTAATCCTAAGGCTGTTGCAGCCATCTCTGAACTACTAAGAGTTTTGGCTTTACTTGTTAGATCGTCAAACCTGGCTTGTAAGGACTCTCTAGTTTGAATTAAATCATCTTGTAATCCTATAACACCTTTTTCTTCTAAAGATGCGTTAAGGTTGTTGTTTTCAACAACTAGAGCGTTATATTGGTCTTTTAATTCTTGTGGTGAATCCTCAGTTACACTACCTAGTTTATCAAACTTTTTTGTTAACTCTGCTTGTTGCTTAAAAAGCTCTTTGTTATCCTTTTCAAAAGTAGCTTTATTAGTTTCGTAGTTTGAAAAATCAAAGTTAAAACCTTTGTTTGCAGCTGCTAAATAATCACTTTGAAATCTCATTGCTTTATCAGGAGACTTCTTGATCATTTTGCTGTACAAATCTTGAGGGTTTTGATATGTTACACCGTCCAAAACTATTTCTTTTTCTTCCCCAATAATATCTGGCAGCGCAAGTATAGCCTCTGCTCTCTTTTCCTTAGGAACTTTGTTTATATTTTGCTCAACTAACTCTCTCTGTCTATTGACTTTTTCCACTTCAATAGTGCTATTAAGTTTTTTGTTTTCTTTTGGTAACTCTCCATTACCATTGTCCCACTTTACATACTCCTCATATTTATCATCTCCAAAATAAGCTATTAAGTCTTCTTCCTCCGTGTTTTCAAAAACAGGTCTTGTTGAGCCATCTTTTATACCACCAACTCTTTCTGTGCCAATTTGTTTTTTATTTAACTCAGATAAGTCAAAATACTTTTCAGCCGCTCTACTTGTAACTTTTTCATCTGTTTTTTTAACAGAGTCTTTTATGCTAAAAATTTCATCAACCACCTTTTCTGCTGTAGGTATTTTTCTAGCTAGCTTACCAAAGCTTTCAAATCCTGGTACTGTATCCGTAGAATCTTCCTCCCCATTGGATGCCGTATTTTCTGACCCTACTATTGTCTCTGCAACTGCAGGGCCTGTCGACTTTCCCGGCTCAACCTTATTTTGGTTGTAACGATCTATAACGCTAGTGATTTCAGCTTCTGATTTACCGTCAGCCATCATCATTTTAATTACCTCTTTTATGTCCGCCATATTAGTTTGTTATCATGTTAAAGTAATCATTTTCGGTTTTGCCAGTCTTTGGATCATCTGCATCTGAAGCAATTCCCATTATCTGTTCATCTCTATCTTCTTGGTTTATTTTTGCTAATCCATACAAAATTGATCTAGCGTCTATAGGATCGTTAGGATTTATCATATACGCGTTATCAGCTGAATCCATAATTTGTATTGTACCATCTGCCACTTCCGCCTTCCTAGCGTTCTCTCCACGTAAAGTAGTAACTGTTGTTCTTGCTCCTAATTCTAGCTTAAGGCTTTTTATTCCTTGTTCATTTATTTTAGAACCAATTACCTTGTCTATAGCCGCTGCTTTTTGTCTACTTTGCTGAACCGAAAGAGGTACCTTTACCGGAGGAATTTCTTTATTTTCCTTTTGATCTATAGTCCTATTTATTCTCTCAGCATCATCAAAATGACCAGCTGTTTGAAGTTGCAAGTGCTTTTTTAACAAAGATTTACCAAGAGTAAGATTATCTCCAGATAAAGCTTTTTTCACGAGCGCCATATAATTCCTTTCATTATCATAATCTTCTTTGGTAAACTCACCATCGCCATCTGTATCGTAAGGATGCTTATTACCAATCTTAGGTATGTCAGCTAAAGCCGTAATAAAAACACTAGCCAAACCATCTTTATCATCAAGAATTGGAGCGCCATCATTATCATATCTTACGCTGTGTAATGTGTCGGCTAAAGAAGCATCTGTGTTTTCACTTTGATAAAACGCAAAATCAAGAAAAGAGTTTTTATCTTTTACAGTTTCGTTTATTGTTTTTGTAATCGTGTTGTAAGAATTCTCAGTACCATACTCATAGTCTCTTCTTATTTGTTTTAAGTCAATTAAACCATCTATTGTAGATCTATCAGGAGATTGCTGTACAAGATAACCCTCGGCATCTGATTCTGCTAGAGTCATATTACTTCCATTATACATTATAGGTTTATTATTTTTATCAACGTATGCAAACGTTAAATTACCTTTTTCATCATAACCTTGAATTGCTTTAGATCCATCTTTTATAGGCTTTCCGTTGTTTAGCATTGCTTCAACAAACTTCAATTTATTTGCCCCATACATGCCTGATGCTTCAATGTTTAACGTGCCTGACTCTAGCTGAGTATTTAGTAATTCGGAAAATTCCGCAAACCTTGCGTTAGAATTATTCATTGTGTTTAACACTTCTTTTTTGTCTTTTTTTTGTCTTTTGTTTCTTGATTTAATTTCTTTTTTTCTTTGTTTTTTTTCTTCACTTGAATAATTTACGTTTGACTCTACGGCTTTTAAATCTTCATCCATTTGCCCAGAAAGATTGTAAATATCATCTCTTAGCGTTTCTGCAAATTGATCTGTGTTTGCAATTTTAATATTTGAAGAAGCACCATCATTATCGGTGGCTACAAATTCAGCAGGTAACTCTTGCCATTCAGAAAAATCAAAATCAAGCTCTTTTGAAAAATCAAAATCAAGCTCTTTTGAAAATCTTTTTCCGGTATTACTTAAACCATCACTTGTAGGTGTGGTAAATCCAGTAATAGGGTTTTTGATAGCAACACCTGCTTTATTAACTTTTTCTTCAGCAGGATCAACAATGTTAAGTCCTTTTGGAATAGTATCAAATTTTATCTCAGGGTTGATCTTTGGAAATTTCAGTGGTCTACTACCCATGTTGTTTGTAAAGTTTTCTTTGGGTTTACCTTTATTTTTCTTTGCTTTTGTTATTAAACCAGCACCAATAGCTCCAACAGTCGTGATTGCTGCCACCCATGATTTACCAACACTTTCAGTCATTTTTGCATAAGACTTAGATACACGCTCATTTATTCTACTAACATCCATTGGCACATTAGCCATC
>Ga0209634_1002292_pt1 | contig 13440 bp, 13 predicted proteins | sample LinPmetageLP40_FD_184043 | JGI IMG/M metagenome (GOLD analysis project Ga0209634, IMG submission 184043) | Marine viral communities from the Pacific Ocean - LP-40 (SPAdes) (version 2) | ecosystem: Environmental > Aquatic > Marine > Oceanic | place: Pacific Ocean | collected 2010-08-26
GATATAATTGCATATTTTGAGAGTAACCAGGTCTAGTAATTTTAATACCACTTGAATTATTAACTTCTAATCCCCCAACTGGTGCTGTAGTTCCAATACCAACTTTACCATCTGATGTGATACGCATACGTTCTGAACTTGCTGTGTCAAAATTAATTTGTTGTGCTCTAATTTCAAGAATGTTCCAAGTATTAGCAGTTTCATTAACTGCATTTATTTGTGTTACTGAAGAAGCTGATGCTCCTCCAGTTAAAGATAGTGATGCAGTTCCGTTAGTTCCAATAACATGAAGTGGACTTTGTGGAGCTGAAGTTCCAATTCCAATTCGTTCTGAGCTGTCAATCGTAATAGCAGTAGCATCAGCATTATCATCTATACCTTTAGATTGAAAATTTAATACTGGTATGTTTGCTTTATCTCTTGCGTTAGTCATTTATTATAAATCCTCTTGTTCAGCTTTAAAAGTTGCATAAGCATCTTTAACATCTTGTGTCCAAACTGCGTTACATACTGCTTGAACTTCATTGTGTTCATCAGTTATAACTGCGTCTGGTGCTAAAGAATGTCTATGATACTTTCTTGATAATTCTTCGCCATCTTCCATAACTACAGTATCTGTTCTTACTTGAACTGATTTGTATTGTCCGACCACTTCGATTTTACCAATCTGTGTCTCTTTAGTTATTGCCATGTTGTTTCTCCTTTGTTGTTGTTAATTTGTTGTATAAAAACCACCTACTCTAAATAAAAAAGAGCCACCAGTAACTTGAGAATGGTCGCCAAATGCTCTTACTTGACCATCTCCTTTTGGTGCTATAATTCTCATATTTGTACTATTTAAATTTACTCTTAATGTTTGGAATTGTTGAGCATCACCCATATTTAAACCTTTGTAAGCAAAAGAATTAAGAGCTGTATAAGAATCTGTATGGCTAGTTGATGTAAATGGCAATCCACCTATTTCAATAATTCCAGAACCACTTACACTTGAAAAACTAATTGAACCTGAAATATGAACTACATTACCAATTTTTGTATATTTTAAATCTTGTGCACTTGTTCCAGTTGTTAATGTAGGTGTCCAAGTTCCTTCTTCGTAATCGTCTAATTTGTTTGCTGTGCCTGTGCCACCAAGATATACACCACCACCTAACCATAAGTCTTTAAATTTATCTCCAGAACGACCTAAATCAATCGCATTATTTCTTGCCGAATTACTAGAAATGTTCCAAGGATGAACAGCACTACTTCCTGAATTAAAATATATACCTGTGCTACTTGTTCCAATAATAAGATTAGTTCCTGAATTTGAACCAATACTACCAACTGTTGTTCCATCTTTTCTTAATTCTAATATAGTTCCATCACTACTTTTTCTATTTAGATACATACATTGAGAACCAGAATTAGTAATTAAAACATCTCCACCTGATCTTAACTCAATGCCATCTGTTCCTATATTTGAAGAAGTTTTTGCTACAAATAAATTTCCTGACGCATCAATCCTAGCTTTTTCTGATAAACCTGATAAAAAAGTTAAACTATCAGAAGATGTAGAGCCTAATGCACCACCATTTGTAGCATTACTGCCTCTAAGTCTTAAAACAGTATTGTTATTTGTGCTTTTAAAAGCTGCAACAACTCCAGTTCCAGTAACTGTTAAACCATCTGTTACTGCTGTTCCTGTAACTTCTACACCAGTAGATGTTGTTTCAAATTTCTTTGCGTTGTTATGATAAAGTTCAACAGCACCATCTTTAACGAACCTACCCATACTCTCAGCAGTACCACCAGATGTAAGTTCAATTGCATTTCCATCAGTATCTATAAATAAATTTGATGTACCAACGTCTTTAATAAAACTTCCACTATTATTATGGAAAATTTGTAAATCATTAGAAGCACCTAAATTAATTATATCACTATCGCCTAAATTAATATTTCCTGTAGTTGTTAATCCTGTTAGTGTTCCAACTTGAGTAATGCCTGTGTAAGCACCAGATACTCTAGCAGATGGTACTGTACCACTTGTTAGATTTGATGCGTTTAAGTTTGCAACTGAAAAAGTTCCAAAAGTTACAGCTTCAACAATGTCTCCATTAGTTAAAGCACTTGCAAAGACAATAGAACTACCAGATGTAACTGTAACATCTGTTGTATTTACCATCTTAATTCCATTTAGATAAACGTCTATAAATCCAGCATCATAGTTAAGGCTGTTTCCGTTATCATCATTACCAGAAATAGTTGTTGGTGTTCCTGATACTGTGTATTTAAATCTTTCTGAAGTTCCATTTACTGATGATCCAGCAGATTGAAAACCACTAGCACCATAAACTTTTAAAATATTGTTTGTAGAATCGAACCAGAGATCACCAGAATTTAGTGATGTAGTTGGTGCATTTGCTGATATTCTATATACTTCTGCAAAATTATTTACAGAACCAAGATTATTAGCAACTGTTGTTACATTGGAAGAATTTGATGCTAAAGTATTTAAACCACTAATCGCAGCTAGTGTGTTCATGTCAGATACAGTTTGAGCTGTACCTAAAGTGTTCATGTCAGATACAGCATCAGTAGTTCCTAATCTTCCTATCTCTGTTGCTTTAGCAGCTACTGCTGTAACCTCTGTTGCCTTTGGAACTAATCTGTGAAAATTATAAGTGTGTTGAGTAGTAGTAGATTCAACTAATATTCCAAAACCAGATGGTAATGATGCGTTTGCACCACAATTATTTAAAGTAACTGTTGATCCACCAACTGTTCCATTTGAAATACTAACTACACCTGAACCATTAGCAGTTAAAGTTTGTGATAAGGCTTGAATACTTACAATAGTTCCAACACCATTATTTACATCAGGATTAGTATTTGGAAAACTTGTTTGATTTGCAATTGGAACAAATCCCCCAACATCATCTACAAGATCAACAACTCTAGTATCTATAGCAGCAGTTGTGGCTATAAAATTATCGTTACTTGTCCAAGATTGACCTGAGCTTATTAACTCTGAAGTATCTTTGTTTAAAAATCTATTGTTTGCAGCAAGGGTAGTAAAAAAAGTATTATCATCAGGAGTGTGACCTGAGTGTTCAGAATTAGTTACAATAACTGCATCTGCAATCTTATTTATAGTTACAGCATCATTATTAATTTTGTTTGTCGTTACAGCATTGTTTTGAATTTTAGCTTCAACTACAGAGTCTGTTGCTAGTTTGTCGGCAGTTACATTTGCGTTTAAAATTTTACTTGTCGTAATATTATTATCAGCAATCTTAACTGTGCTTACTTGTGCATTTCCAAGATGAGCTGTGTCTATTGATCCGTCAACATAGTGTTCGCTATCAATACTATCGTCAGCTATTTTTGATCCATTAACTGAATCTGCTCCTAGTTTAGCATTAGTAACTTGTAAATTTGCAATATGCTGAGTGTCTATAGAGCCATCTACATAATGCTCAGAGTTTATACTGTCATCTGCAATCTTAGATCCATTAACAGAGTCAGCTCCTAATTTTGCATTAGTGATTGAACCATCAACTATATTTGATGTTCCAATAATTGATGTTGGTATAGAAGAATTTGTTTTTGAAAGTGCTGCAATATAAACATTAGAGATAGCTTCACTAGATAATGAGCCACTATCCCAAGTTACATTTACAGTTGTGTTTGTAGAAAATGATGATGATGAAATTGTTCCAAAAATTGTACCAGGTGTAGCTGCTGTTAATTTAATTCTTCTTCCAGCATGATAGACAGAAGTTACATCTGCACCATTAATTGTAAAAGATGTAGCTGACGCATAAGCAGCAGTATAAGCACCAGATCCAACACCATACTCAAACCATTGGCTATCATTTGCAAAATCTCTAGTATTTTTCATTAATGCTCTAATAGCATTATTCAAATTACTAGGTAGCATACCCTCATCTACATCAATTCCATTTAATGATGTGTTACTTGCCTGTGTTGTTGAATAGTCTTTAATGTTTGTTGTCATGTTGCTCCTAATTCATAAACCAACTAAAAGCCTTATCGCTTTCAGTATTATTTTTATTTATTAATGTATTTACTGCTTCTTCTACTTGCCTTTGAAAAAACTCTTTTGTTTCAATAGAATATCTAATGTTATCTATGTCTATTTTATCTGACATTATCTTGCTCCACCCTCACTAGCTGTCAAATCAATTCCTTGTGCATTAGTCCAAATGGTTTCTGCTGGTATCTTAACATTAGCTCTAAAGTATCTACCACTTTGTCTAACAGGATTTAATCCTGTACTGTTCATAGAAGTTGATGATGATGTGGTAACATTATCAACTAATCTATCTCTTGTTTTAATTACTACTTTAGCACTTGCATCTACAATTGGTCTTATGTTTGTTACATTAGCTCTCAATCCTGGAAATATCTCTGTTTCTTTTGTTTCAAGTTCAGCTTCTAAAGTTTTTCCAGAAAAAATTGCTGCTTTAAAATCTTTATTAATTGCACCAAGATATAAATGTCCTGTTGTCCAAAACGCAGAGTCTAATGAAATATTAATTTGATCTAAGTTAGAACTAATAATATCCATAAGTTCAACTGTGTTTGTTACTATGAATTGTTTAAATATTTGAGATGCTTTTACTTTAGCAACTGACCACTTTTGAGTTATATAATTATAAATTAATAATTTATCACAAATTCCAGTAGTATTTGGATTGTCTTTACTTGGATATAACCAAATTGCTAAAGTGTTAAATGGATCAACAGCAGCAGATATTCTATCTGTATATGCTTTGTTTAAATCACTATCAAAAAATCTATTTACTTTCTCAGCTCCTATCGGCAATACTTGGTCGCCATTGATTTGAAAAAATCCGTCTGATGCGTAAAAGAAAACTTGTCTGTTGTCTTGGCAAACTGTTTGTCCATAAACAGCACCTCTATTTGGTGAAATTACTGAAAATCTAAATACAACATTTCCACCAACAAAGTCCATACGAATTATTTGATCTTCTCTAAAAACATAACCAATCTCACCAGAAGTAATTGCCACTACTTGACCACCTGATCCTGGTAAATCTTGAGTATCAGATGAACTAACACCAGCTTCCCAAGTTGATATATTATTTATACCTGACCAAGCTACTCTGTTTTTAGCACCTACAATATTTCCTGTTACTAAGAAATCCCTAACAACACCTGAAGTTTTAAAAATTGGTGGAGTTCCATTAGATGCAATAGTTGATAAATTTTCAAAAACTGTTGAAGTACCCATCAAATAATATTGAGGTTCATCAACTCCATTACTAGCAATTACATATTGTCCAAATTGTGTAAATGTAATGTAATCTGTATCTGTACCAGTTAAAGGTGTTCCACCATAAAAATTAGTAGTAGTTAATCTTACAGTATCACTTGAAACATTTGTTAAATTAGCATTACCAATCGTTGCCCTTGTAACAGTTACAACTGCATTTGTTACTGTAGCTGTAAAATCAGCATGACCATTTATGGTATTTTTTAAATTTGTAGCAGTTGTATTGTTGTTTGTTTGTACTTGAAACTGATTAGTAGATGGACTTCCAGTAGATGAAGTAAAAACAACTGTAGAACCATTATTTTTTTTTAATGTAATAGTTTTTCCAGCACCTATATTTGCATAATCAGAAACTGTAATTGTGCAAGTAGCTTTAGCTGTTGCTAATTTTACATTTCTTGCACCAACTTCTGAAAAAGCACCTGAAGTTAATTTATATAATGTGTCTTTAGTACCAACAAAAGTAAATACAGTATTGGTGTTGTCCCTAAATGATCCAGCACCTTTTGCATTTTGAGTTACATTAGATGATCCACCATAAGTAACTAATCCTTTTACAGGTTTATATGAACTTTGAGCATGATAAACATTTGTAGCAACAGTTGCACCAGGATTTAAATGATCTGGTTGGTCTGGCAACCATTCGCCAAAAGGTAATTGCATAATTTTTTCCTATTATAAAGTTGAAATAAATGGAGAAGCGACTGTGTTCTCACCTCTAATTTGTAAAGGTGATCCACTTACTTGATCTTCTCTGTCATTTAATTCTAATCGTTCCATAGCAGTTGCAAACATTTGTTGCCAAGTTTGAACTTGCTGTGCATTAATACCACCTAAAAAATTAGCAGCATGAAATAAAGAACCATATAAATAAATTGCTGGGTGGGTTGTTAAAATATAATTTGTTGTAGTTGTGCTTGATAGTGCATCAAATGATTTATAATAATTTATATAAGCTGAGTAAGATCCATCTGGTTTTGGAGAAAATCTAAAATTATCCCCTAAAATTGTAAATGAGTTTGGCAAACCAGTTGTAGAAGTTCCGACTGTACTATCCATTTGTGATGGTGTTGTGTAAGTTAAAGGAACTTTTGTATTACCATTTAAAATATAAATATCTCTTACTTGTAAAAAACCAGTTGGTAGAGCTTCTGTTTCACTATTAATTGTAAAATTTGCTTGAGCTATCATTTTTCTAATTCTTAACTTTGAATTAAAATCAGCTTCTGTTAATTTAATAAAATCATCTGCTATCTCAGATGTTAAATCTGATCTGTTTAACCAATTTGCAATAGATGCTTTTAAATCTGTGTAATTTGTTAGTGCCATTAAAATTTACCTGATGATGTTCTGAAATATCTATAATCAGAACTGTTTAATTTTTCTCTTAATATTTTTTGTTGAATATCTTTAGGTAAGTCAAACCAATTACCTTTGTTTTGATCTTTGTGATATTCTTTTGCCCAAATCTCAAGAATGATTGTAGGGATAGTTGCTATTCTTTTTAATCCTTTGTCAGGACTATAACCATCATTTTGATTGTATAACCTTTTATTATTTTCTAAAATTGGTTTTACATCTAATGATCTTTTTTGAACAACACCCTCATTACCATTATCTAAAAAAGTTTCTGTAATATTTTTATTTACTTCTTCACTAATTTTTCTCATTACCGACCTTGACCCAAATATCTGTTTTGATTTTTTTGTCTTGTTTCTGATTTGTTTTGAGATTTTTTATGCACACCTTTTCTTTTAGGTGGTTTATCTCTTGGTATAAAATGGACAAACTTTTGTTTAGCCACTAAGCACCCATTTCAGTTACAAACAAATCTCCACTTGTACTTGTGTTTCTGATTGCAGCTATTTTTTCTCCAGGTGAAACTTTAATAATTTCATAATCTCCAGCATGAAGATATGCGTCACTTGTTGTAGCAGTTGGAGAAGCACCAAGTACATAATGACAACTGTGAGTAGTTGCTATTCTGACAAATCTTGTTTGAGTTCCAAAAGCATTAGAACAAGGTACAGATGAAGCTGTGAAAGAAACTTTTTGTGAAGTTCCTGGTCTTAAAGCATAATTATAACTCATAATTTATTTACCTTTTTTTTTACTTTTTTTTGATTTTTTCTTTTTACCTTTTTTTTTAGGTGGTCTTCCTTTTTTAGAACCATAAGTTCCCATTCCCATTGGCATAATTTATTTCCTTTTTAGTTAATTGGTATTTGTGGGGAAGTATCGCTAGACAAGATCCCCACAAAATTTGTAATTATCTTCTGATAACAAAAGTTATTTCCATTTTAGAAGAATTAGTTGAACCACCATCTGTGATACATTCGATAGTTCCATTTTCTTCAACTCTGTTTGCACCAGTTGGTTCAGCAGTTGCTACTCTATTTGCTGATCCTGAAGCTGTATGACTTATAGCTCCACCAGTTACTGCAACACCACCTATTTCAAAAGAGATAGCTGCTGTTCCTGTAGTAGTTGCTTTATTGTGAGTTATAATTTTAATTATTCTGCCACCATCAGGTACACAAACAAAAGTTGATGAAGCTGATGATACATTTGGAATTGCAGATGTAATAAAATAATCGTTAAGTGTTCTCATTGTATTTTCCTTTTTGATTGCTTCGTTCCGTCATTGACTTCAAAGACCAAACAAATTGTTGATTTAGTATTGATGGGGGATTACTCCCCCACCAAATTAAGTATTATGATGTAGTTAGATCGAATACTGCACCACTTGCTTTTTCGTTTTTAGAAACAAGTGTGTACTCAGCGATCATAGCTTTTTTCTCAGCATCACCAGTTTTTGCAAGATCCATAAGTTGGAAATCTCTTAAAAAGGCTACTGCCCACATATCAGGTTGTATTACGAAACAATCTCTTGATCTTGAGAATCTGTTAGGTACAACTGTCATAGCTCCGAAATCACTTTCGTAAATGTCAACAGCATTAACAAGTCTTTTGTCTTCTGCTGAAGTCATTTTAGTTGAGCCACCAGTAAATCCTGATAGTTTTTGTTTGTTGAAAGAACCAAGCATAATCATTGATGGATCTCCACCTTCGTCCCAACATTGTTTTACAACATTTTTTAGTTGAGCTTCAGTAAAGGCTCTTTGAGTTCCATCAGTTCTAGCAGTACCTGGAACATCAGCTCCACCTACTTGACCATTGGCTCCATTAGCACCAACACTTGTACTTGCTTGAATCCAAGAAGTTAAGCCAGATAATTTTCTAGCTGCACCAGTTGAACCAGCAGTACCAGTTTGGTTATGAGTTAAGGTTTTTTCCATATCTCTTTTAAGTTCTTTTGAACTTTTTGAGATTTGGTAAGCTAGCTCATTGTTTCTTCCAGCTTTATTAACTGCATCTTGAGTACCAGAAACCACAACAGCTTTTCTTGAAATCTGTGTGTGATTATTGATTCTTGCAGTTGGAGAAATAGAGCCAAAGCTAATTTCATCACCCTCTATGTGGTGATTACTATTTACTGCTGCTGCTAGAGCATCAGTTTGCCACTCATGTAAAACACCAGTTGCTTTTTCTTTTCCGATTGATGACATAAAAGGAGTATCTGTAGGACTTATATTATATATAATGTCTGTAAGATCTTCTCTATCACCAATAGCTTGATACGTTTGAAACGTATTAGTTACTATTGCCATAGTTATATCCTTATTGTTGAGGTTATTTGTTAGTTATCATATCTAAAAATACATCTTGAGCAGCTTTCATACTGCCAGATTTTTTTAGACGACTAAACTTTTCTCTCCTCAATTTTAAGTTTGCCTCAGATTTGCCTTGCTTAACACCTGATGAAAAAGGTCTGCTAGGTTTAGTAATCTTTTTCGCAATATTCGGTTTTGAATTTTGCATACTTCGATACTTCATAGCATCATTAACCAACATCACTATTCTATGATCGTACACTTGAGCAACTTCTTGGTCGTTAAACCCATAATTGTTCAATGTGCTTTTCATATTAGCTTTTAAATTTGAAGCCTTTGCTGGATCAGAAAATTCAGGCATCTTAGATACTAATTTTCTTTTTTGATCTTGCAAAAAAGATTCAAATTGTTGTTTTTCTTCTGCTTGAGTTTGTTGAATAGATTGATTTAAAGCATCTTGCTTTTTCTTCAACTTTCTTTCCACTCTTGCAGCTTCTGTTGGATCTTCGTCATACAGTCTATCTAAATCAGCAGAATTAATTTCTGCGTTTAGGTCAACTTGTGCAGCTGACAATCTCTGATTCAACTCATTGAGTTTTTGAGAATAGTCTTGTCTTTGCTTTTCGGACTCAGATTGAAATTGTTTTCTCTGATGAGAAAGTTCTTCAGTCTTTTGTCTATAGTCAGCATCTCTTGAGTAACCATTTCTCAACTCATCAAGGGTAACGTCTAATTCTTGTCCATTTACTTTAACAGTATAAGATGGGGAATCTTCTAGTTTCTCTTGAGTATCAATTTGTTCTTCGTCTTGAGATACATCTTGCTCCGAAACTTCTTCTTCTGATTCAGTTTCTTCGCTTATTTCCTGTTCCTGTGGTTGATCTTCTTCAGATTCCACATTTTGTGGTTCAGGAGAATTCTGTTGATTTTCTTCTTTTGGTTCTTCAGCTTTAGCTTCTTGCTTTGGCTCTAATAAACCATTAATTGCTTTTTGTGCTTTTTGCACATCAGTTTCAGATCCTTGTAAAGGATTGCCTTGATTATCTGACATTGTGTTTCCTTGTAAGTTAAGCTCCTCTTATGAGGTTGGCTTATCCTAACCTTAGTGATTAGAATTTTTTATTGTCGATACTTTTTCTATAATCTTCTAACTGCTTAGAAGCTAGTTTTCCTGTATCAATCATTTCTAATAAATTTTGTTCTACCTTGTTGACCACATTGTAAGCCAACCAAAGTTTTTCTCTAGCATCTGTTTCTATTGCACCAGTATTAAATAAACTATTTGAATATAATTCTCTTAGTTTATCAAAACTTTCTTTTAATAATGGGTCTTGAAATAATGCCTTAGCTTTGTTCGCTTGGGTCAATTCCTGGTTGAGCTTGTCCTGTTCGCTGTTGTCCATCTAAATTACTCACTTGTTGATCTAGTCTGTCTGATGATTGTTGTGCAGCAAGGAAAGTTTTATTTCTATTTGATGTTACTAATTTTTCTATATCAGCATCAGCTTTTATTTTAGCTGCATCAAGTTGTGTATTATACTTTAGCTCCATTTCCTTAATCTTAGTTTCAAAACCTAAAATAGCTTCTGCTGTTTCAGCTTTTAATTTTCTAGCCTCTAATTCTAGCTCTGCAACTTTTCGTTTTTCTTCAGATGCTATTCTAGTAAATTCTATTTTCTCTATTGGAGTTGGTGGAGGTGGAGGACTAGGTTGAACTAATTGTTTGCCCTCATCTGGATTAACAAAATAGTTTTCAACATTTTTAAGTCCAGCTTCTTCAATAATTTTAGCAAGGGAGTTATAAATATTTTTTAAAGTAACCATTGGATATTCTTTGTTACCTTGTAATTGGAAAGCCTGTAATTGTTTTTGTAAAATATTATTTAGCATAACAATTTGTTGATCTTTAGAACCAGCACCTAAGCCAACATTAATTGATATGTTGTATCTGTTTTTCCATTCAGTAGGACTAACTGGTACAAACTTATTATTTAATTCTACAATTCTTTCTTTGTTTTGATACTTAACTGTAAGCTCAAATATTCTTCTAAATAAATCTTTAATTCCTGTTTCAGCAAACACTCTAGCGATTAGTTCCATTCTCATTTGAGATTGGCTCATTAAAGTATTCACACCAGTTGCAGTTTTATTTAAACTATCTGCATCTAAGCCTTGTGAATATCTTGTAACACCAGTTCTAGTTTCTCTAACTGTATCTAAGTATTCTAATAAAGGAAATGCTTGTTGTGAAATCGTTTGGTTTTGCATTGGCAGCATAACCTGACTTGGTGGTTGTTTAGTTCTAACCACACCACCTGGTCTTGATGTTAATAGGTCGTCCAAGTTGACCATTCCGTCCATAATAGCCACTCTGTTATTATTAGTTAAATACATATTATCTAATAACTGTCGCATAACAGTTGATTTAACTAACTGCACATCTTCTACTAATTCAGAAACTGATCTACCATAAAATCTGTGTGGCATAGGAACTGGGGTCAGAGAGCAAAAAGGAATGAAATCGCAAGGCATATTTTCTAAAATTGTGTTTGCGTTTCCACCAGCTACAATTACTTTTCTAAGCTCTGAAATACCATCTCCGTCCATGTCAATTTTAACATAGCACTCATATATTTCTATATCCTGTGTACTTTCATCAGGTGCATCATGTAATGGACTTTCATCTATATCAGCAAACCTTGCTAATCTTTCATCATTCATGGTAACAGTATTTTGAGTAGGAAGATCATCTACAATATCTCTATCAAAACCCATTTGAATTAAATCGGATCTAGTTTTTAAAACTCTGTGTGCAACAAAATCTGCATCTTCAATACTCTTAGCTGACTTTTGAATTAAAAATTCTTCAGGTGGGATATTTTCTATTTTTACTTTGCCAGAACTTGAGGTTCTTTTGATAATACAATTATATAATTTAGGAGTTGGTATATCCTCCATCAATTGACCTTGTGCTTCGGCTAGTGCTTTAATTTGTTCAAGTTGTTCTTTTGCTTTTTCATCAACAAAACTTTCTTCTTCAACAACTTCAACATCATCATTATTAATTAATATTTGATATTCTTGATCGTTTAAATTTTCGTAAGTTTCTTGCTCAACTCTTTCGCTTTCGTCCCAATAAACTTTTACAATTCCATTCTTTTCAATTAACGCATCTTTAAACCATGTGTATAAAATACTAAATCCAGGATTGTCTTTGTTAAAAATATAATTGATATAGTTAGTTGCTTGTTCAGCAAGTGCTACATCTTCAGCTTTTTGGGGTTCGCATTTTACAGTTTGATCTGATGCTGTGAAAATTTTAAGTAGGTTTGGCAAGATGGTTTCAACAGTATCTGCAACATCAGTTGATACGACTTGTGATCTTCCATCAATCTCAGTACCTAATGGTTCTCCCATGTAGTATTCTAAAGATTTCTTTCTTTGAGCTGATAGGTTTCCACCCATATAACCCATAGAGTTATTTATCTCTTGACCAATAATATTTTTTAATTCTAATTCTGTTACTTTGTCTGCCATATTAAACTATATAATTTGTTTCGACTGGTATTTCTTCATCCCAATCACTAACTTCCACACCCTCACCTACTACACCAGTTCTAAAGGCATCAGCACAATGAGAAGCATAGTTGTGCATTGGTTTATTTCTAAAACATTGGTTCTTGTCGTCCCATCTTTTTTGATAGGCTTTTAAATTCTCTAATCCTTTTTGACATTTATTTTTGTCAAACCAACAATTAGCAAGTGCTTTTCTTACAGCTTCAATTCCATCTTCGATAGATAGTTTTGGTGCTACCTCAAAAGCAATCCCTAATTCTAAAGCACTCTCCAATCTTGATTTACCAAAGTTACCTATTTCTCTAACCTTAATATCATGGGGAGCTATATGCTTTGAATACTCAAAATCTTGACGATTAACATAATCTACATAGTGATCTAAACCCTCACCAGCATTTTCATAATAATCTATTAATCTAATCTCTCCTTTGTACCTTTGGACAAACCATATCGCTGTTGAGTCATTAAGACCTAAATCCCACCATGTTTCAACATCAAGGTTGTCATCATACAAATTATCAGCAACCTTATTCTGTGCCTCTAATTTTTCGATTAAAGCACCATAATAAGAACCTGTGATAGCTGCTTGGAAAGAACATTCAAATTCTTGTTCGTATAAATCTTCTGACATCATTTGCTTTGCAGCAACTAATTCATCAGGATCTAATATATTAGTTTCACTAGCTTTAAATAAACCAGAGTACCAATCCTTGTTCTCTTGTGCATCTTTGTACAATTGAAAGAAATAGTTTCTACCCTTTGGTGTTCCAATAAATACACACCACCCTTTTCGGTCTGCCAAAGCTGGTCTTATAACCTCTGGAAATATTGTAGGCTTTATGCTTTGAGTTTCGTCAAAAACACAACCATCTAAAAAAATTCCTC
>Ga0209634_1002293_pt1 | contig 13437 bp, 9 predicted proteins | sample LinPmetageLP40_FD_184043 | JGI IMG/M metagenome (GOLD analysis project Ga0209634, IMG submission 184043) | Marine viral communities from the Pacific Ocean - LP-40 (SPAdes) (version 2) | ecosystem: Environmental > Aquatic > Marine > Oceanic | place: Pacific Ocean | collected 2010-08-26
AATTAGCTGCTAAATATTTTGGTGAGGAGGATCCAATTGGTAAACAAATTACCCAACTATACGGAGGTGGCACGAAGGAGTATATTGTTGCAGGTGTATTTGAAAAAGTAGTTCAAAATTCAAGTTTTAGATTTGATGCCCTCACCTATTTTGATAATTATTATGATATAAATCCAGATGTAGATGAGCACGGTTGGAGGTCGTATACTTCGGTATTCTTGAATATAAAAGATAAAAACAGACTACCTATCATAACTGAACAGCTTCAAACCCATATTGAGGCACAAAATTTAGCCAGAGAGGATTTCCAAGTGACCAGATTCTATTTGGATCCATTTATTGGAATGGCTGTGAGATCAGAGCAGGAAGATATTAGACATTACCTGAGCGGGTCTATGCCTACAGCCGCTGTTGTCGCACCAACGGTTATGGCTGTTTTATTGTTATTGATTGCTTGTTTCAATTTTACCAATACTTCCATTGCGATATCTAGCAAGCGATTGAAAGAGATAGGTATTAGAAAAGTCATGGGTGGCATGCGCAAACATTTGATTTTACAATTCTTAGGAGAAAACGTATTGCTTTGTTTGATGGCACTTGTTGCAGGGCTTATTATGGCAGAATTCTTAGTGCCTGCCTACAATGAGTTATGGGACTTTGTAGCACTGGATCTGAGCTATACCGAAAATCTGGGTTTGATTTTGTTTTTATTGGGTCTCTTGATTTTTACAGGGTTGATAGCAGGAAGTTATCCAGCATTTTATATTACTAAATTTGAGCCAACAGCCATTTTGAAAGGATCATTCAAAGTAGGTGGCACTAGTTTCTTTAGCAGATTTCTATTGACCTTTCAATTCATGTTTACACTCTTAGCGGTCATCATGGGGGTAGCTTTTGTGCAAAATGCAGAGTATCAAGAAGAGCTTGACGTGGGATTTGACAAGAGCGGAGTTATTTATGCCAGAATGGAAAATGAAAATGAGTATCAGACTTATAGAAATAGTTTAGCAACTGAAGCCAGGATCACTTCTATGGCGGGATCCAAAGATCAAATCTTTTCAAGGTACTATAATGATCCTATCAAATATGAAGATGTCATACGCGAAGTGGATATTCTTGATGTTGGTGATGAATATATCACCGCCATGGGGATGACATTGGTTGATGGGAGAGATTTTAGAAAAGACTCTGAAACAGATAGAGCCGAAGCCGCTATTGTCAATGAAGAATTTGTGAAAGCCTATGGCTGGGATGACCCCATTGGTAAAAGAGTGGTATGGATGGACACGGTACAACTATATGTGGTTGGAGTGGTGAAAGATTTTTATACCAGTGGATTTTGGAATCCTTTGGAGCCAACTATGCTGAGATATACTTCGCCTGACTTATATACGTATTTGATAGTAAGTGCTGATGTTAAAAATATTTTAGCAGTAAATGAGGCAATGGAATCCAAGTGGAAAGAACTTTTCCCTAACAAGATGTACAATGCTGATTTCTTGGATGAAAATATGGTGGAAGCTGTTGAGGTCAACCAAAATATCGTAACGATGTTCCTGTTTCTAGGTATTATAGCCACCTTATTGTCAATATCTGGTCTTTATACTTTGGTGTCGCTCAATATCATTAAGCGAATGAAAGAGATAGGCGTGAGAAGAGTTCTTGGAGCTTCCATTGGCAATGTGACGCGTATCATTAACAAGGAGTTTGTGATTATATTATCAATAGCAGCAGTGTTTGGGTCGGTAGCTAGTTATTATCTGGCAGATTCATTGATGTCCAGTATTTGGGCATATTATCTCAATGCTGGAGCCGTCACATTCCTTGTTCCAACATTGTTCATATTTGCTGTGTCTGCTGCGGTAGTGATCACAAAAGTATTCAAGGCTGCAGTGACCAACCCTGCGTTGACTTTGCGAGACGAATAAAACAAGAAGTAGTTTTAGGGAGTAATTCGACTCCCTAAAATTTTAAATATATTATTTACATTTATGTAAAATATAAAAACCGTGAAAGGAACTTACTTAGGAGAATTTGAAGAAATCGTTTTATTGACAGTAGGCATACTGCATCAAGGAGCATATGGCAATGCAGTTAAAGAGGAAGTCGAAGAACGTACTGAACGCAAAGTCAATTTGAGTGCCATCCACTCTGCCTTATACCGCTTGGAAAGTAAAGGGTTTTTAGAATCAGCAATGGGTGAAACCACTCAGCAAAGAGGAGGGAAGCGCAAGAAGATATTCAAGGTGACGAGCTATGGTCAACGCGCACTCACGGCATCTAAAGAATTGCGCGAAGGTCTTTGGATGGCGTATCAACCACTCAAAATGAACGAGGCAACGTGAGACCATCTCTGCCAATATTACCAACTAAAATTATCTCTTGGTGGTGCGCTGCCGACTACAGAGAGGAAGTGTTGGGAGACCTTGAAGAAGAGTTCTACAAAGCGGTGGATGAGCGTGGGCTGGTCAAAGCTAAGAAGATGTACTGGTGGACTGCAACCAAATCTCTAAGACCATATTTAAGAAAATCGAATCAACAGACTCAATATTATAACAACTCAAACCCCATAGATATGTTTAAAAATTATTTCAAAATTGCGATAAGAAGCATGCTGAAACAACGTTTGTATGCTGGAATAAATGTAATCGGTTTAGGAATTGGATTAGCGTGCTGCCTATTGATAGGCATGTTCATCAATCATGAATTGAGCTACGACCGCTTTCATGAAAATGCAGGTAACATCCACAGGGTCGAACTCAACTACAGCTATAGCGGCATGACGGGTAAAACAGCCATGACACCCACTGCTTTGCTCCCAACGCTCAATAGAGAGTTCACCACTATAGAATCTGGAACTCGGGTTTTCAGAGTGGGGATGTTTAGCCCAATCGCTATTCAAAATGGCAAAGATCAATATCAAGAAGAAGGGTTTTTGTATGTGGACAGCACTTTTTTCGATGTATTCACTTTTCCATTGATATCAGGAACCCCAGATAGAGTATTATCCGAACCTTACTCCATTGTACTTTCTGAATCAACCGCGAATCGATATTTTGGGAGTACAGATGTAGTTGGAAATTCACTCTTGGTAAGCAATACAGAATATCTTATTACAGGTGTGGTGGAGGATGTTCCGAATAATTCTCACTTGACATTTGATATGTTAGGTTCATTTTCAAGTCTATCAGCCGCAAAAAAAGAGATCTGGGGCAGTGCCAATTACACTACTTATGTGGCTTTGAATGAAAAAAGTGATGTTGCCCAATTGACCAGTGATTTTAATGGCCGATTAACAGAATGGATGGATCCAGGCTATTTTCTAGGAGGAAATGAATCTTCGTATAATTTTAAGCCAATTAAGGACATTCATTTGAGATCAGAGATTGAAGCTGAGCTAGAACCTCAGGGCAGTATCAAGTACGTTTATATATTCGGTCTTATTGGTTTGCTGATATTGATCATCGCTTGCGTGAATTATATGAATTTGGCAACGGCTCGATCAGCAGACCGATCAAGAGAAGTGGGGATGCGCAAGGTCTTGGGTGCCATACGCAAACAACTTTTTTATCAGTTTATTGGAGAATCATTTGTAGTCACGATGTTAGCGATAGTTGTGGCGCTTGTTTTGGTCAATTTTCTTTTGCCAAGCTTCAATATGCTCACAGGTAAAGTGCTGTCAATGTCTGCCTTATTATCTCCGGTATTTCTGATAGGAATACTCGGAGTTATATTAATAGTTGGCTTCATGGCTGGAGCATACCCGGCATTGGCGCTTTCGGGTTTTAAGCCAGTCGATGTTTTGAAAGGCAGTTCTTTTAAATCCAGATCAGGTGTATGGGTGCGCAAAAGCCTTGTCATTTTTCAATTCGGAATTTCTATTTTCCTCATTATTGGAACCATGGTGATCTATAAACAACTCAATTTCATGAGCAATAAGAAGCTCGGTTATAGTAAAGACAATGTATTGGTGATTCCGATAGATCGAAAAATAAGAAATGAATATGATCAAATCAAAACCGAATTGTTGGGTCAGCAAGATGTTGTCAATGTATCGGTAGGATCTGATAGTCCAGCAGAAGTAATGGGTGGATATAGCATAGCTGTTGAAGGCATGTCAGATAAAGCTAACCTTGGTATCAATGCGGTGACCGTGGATAAGGATTTTGTGAAAACCATGGAGATGGAAATCATTGCGGGTACTGATTTCACCGATAGTGATGTGCAGTTATCGACTTTGGAAAAAAGGGATGACAGACAGTATGCCTTTATTGTCAATGAAGAGTTGTTGAAGCAACTTTATATTGCAGTCGATGAAGCAGTAGGGCTTAAGGCTCAAATCAATGGAAGGATGGGAGAAATAAGAGGGGTCGTAAAGGATTTTCATTTTGCGCCTCTGCATAAAAAAATCAATGCACTGGCCATGTTTATCGAACCTGCTCAGTACAATCTGATGCTGATCAAGGTCAAGTCTGATAGAATGATCGAGACGATGGAGAATTTGGGAAGTAGCTGGAAAACATTGGTGCCACATCGTCCTTTTGAGTATGAGTTTTTGGATCAGGAATATGCGAGGCTTTATAGTAGCGAACAACGATTGGGCAAAATTTTTACGGTATTTGCCTCATTGGCCATAGTGATTGCCTGCTTAGGGCTGTTCGGGCTCATTTCCTTCACCGCGATCCAGCGCTCCAAAGAAATAGGCGTTCGCAAAGTATTTGGAGCCTCGGTATCCGGTTTAGTGATGCTGATTTCTGCTGATTTTGCCAAGCTTGTATTGGTCGCATTTTTACTAGCGGCCCCACTTGGATACTATGCGATGGATACTTGGTTGCAGGACTTTGAATACAGAATAAGCGTAGGTTTGGTGCCGATTTTTGCATCTGTAGTATTGGCTGTATTGATCGCTTTTTTGACGATCAGTTATCAAGCAATAAAATCGGCTACACTCAATCCAGCTGATGTCTTGAAGAATGGAGAGTAGTAACAACACCCTTTATTGGGAAGTCAGATAAGAACGAGGCATTCAAGATAGAACGCCTCGTTATATATTTTATTTATTGTCTAGTGCTTTGTCTATTATAAACAATAAATGCTGTCTGTGAGCCTTTGTGGCTATGTCACCATAGTTACTTGAGGCAATTGTTTTTGCTGCCTTCAGATTATACAAAGCCATTGATTGAGCTGTCGGTAGATATTGGTTTTTATCTTCCTTGACAATCTTGACGAGTTTGTTCACGTATTCAATTTGCAAATTTTGCCTAAAACTATTTACAGAGCTTCTCTCATCTGCTTTGAATATTGCGTTGTTTAAGTCAGTCATCATAGCAGATAATTTGTACTCATTTCCATACAATTCAGAGTCAACAATTCTGTTCATTACATTACTGTGAAGTAGATGGTTCAGTACCCCTTTTTGCAAATTTAAGTACCTACTATGCAGTTTGGGATCTTCTGGCGACCCAAAGTGTCCAAATCCTCTTCGTTGATTCTGAAGGTAATTGTATAAGTCACCCTGAATACTAAATGCGTTTGGTGAAAACACATAATCATTTAGTGCTTTCATTGCCTTTATTTGTTTTGATTTTTCAACAGGTACAAACGGCTTAGATGCACCTTCTTGTCCAACAAAAGCACGATCTAAATATACTCCCCCAATATACCTGGATATAGTATTGGCTGATTGAAAGTGCTGACCTGTAACGATCAAATATGCCAATTGTAATTCATCGTAAGAACTATTGCTATTCTTTTTGTTCTTGTCAATTAATTCCTTCAACACCTTCTTAGTGAGTTGTATTCTTTCAATACTGAAATCAATTGCGTTGCTGCTCATATCGCTAACATTTATCCTGGGATCAATGGCTTTTCCAGGTGATCGCATATCATCTGCATCATTTCCAAACTGTAGCTGAGGTTCAGTTGATCTATTTAAAATTTTATCAAGATCTTCAGATGAATTAGTTGATGTATAGCCAAATTCTATGGCCCATTTATCATAGGGCCCTGGCTTCATTGTCCAATATTGCCCTTGTTTTTCTCGATCAAATGCGTAGTTGATCGATGGATAATCCATTACTGAACCCATAAGCCCTGCCTCATTGGTTAATTTTTCATTATTAATATTAGCTAGGCTGTGAAGTTGACTTGATTTCATATTATGATTTAAGCCTAGTGTATGACCTAGTTCATGGAGAATCAGAAAGTGAAGAAATTCTTCTAACATTTTGCTATCTTCTTCTACTCCTTCATCAAAGACCTTAGTCGCCATCATACCAAACATATTTTCCATCTGACTGTATTTCCCCGCTGAGCAATACTCATGTTCTTTGATATAATCGTTTTTAATAAGATCCTCTTCAAAACCTACAAATCCAGTTTTTTGAAATATTCTTTCTGCTCTTAGCATCCCTCCTAGGACTACATGTTCTAGCATGACATCAGCCCCAAGTATTTGGCCAGTCCGTGGGTTGACAAAGCTAGGCCCGTATCCACCAAAATTGGTGCTAGGAGAAGCCGTCCATCTTAACACATTGTACCTGATATCGCCTGCATCCCACGTGGCATCATCCGGTTGTATTTTCACAACCAGAGCATTTGTAAAACCAGCTTTTTCAAATGCTTCATTCCAAGCCAGAGCAGCTTTCATTACGGTAGGTCTAATTTCTTTCGGGGTGGTGTTTTCAATCCACCAAGTGATAGGCTCAACTGGATCTGACAACGCGCTGTCAGGATTTTTTTTCTTTAAGTCCCATCTATGTACCAAATCACGATAAGGAGTTGAACTCCGAGAAGTCATGTCTGTTACCTGTGTAGTGAAATATCCTACCCTCGGATCATCGAAGCGAGGTTCATAATCATTTTCTGGAACAGCAATAAAACTATGTTGAACTTTAATAGTGACGTTACGGGCATCTACTACCGCTCGAGTCCCAAAGTTTTTTGGGGCAGAATTTTCGTAAACGTAGTCGACAATAACGTCAGTGTTTTGGGGGTAATTTTTTATTGCAGCATACTTAGTTTTATCGCTGCTAAGCTTTCCCAGGTCAAATGCCTTAGGATTGGGTGTTCTTCGTGGAGGAGGTTTAATGAACCCAAGGGCATCAGTCAGGAATAACTTATCTGCTTCGATCAAATATGCACCCTCTTCTTTACTCCCCGCGGATATTTCCGCGCTATATACAATTGATCCAGTTATGTTTGCTTCCGAAGACTTGCTGATTGCCTTTTCAGGATCAAAATAGGAGGAAGTGTTCTGTACAGTGAATTCAATTTTGTTGAAATATTTATTGATCTTAATGATTCTAGCACCTCGGAATTGACCTCGGAATGCAGAAGTTCCTGATGCTCCATTTTCAACGTAATAGAAGTGAATGAACTCTCTGTCAATTTGATCTTTGCGAATCATCATCTTGGTACTTCCAGATGTTGAGTCTTGATAGAGTGTAAACAAACCATCAATCTTTTGCGCGTTTTTAGTTTCTTCAGAAATCTTTTTTGGCTCCTCAGATTTTTCCTCTTTAGGCGCATCGTCTTTTGCTTTCTTCTTCTTTTTTTGACCTTCTACAGTGGTAAATAGAAATAGTAATAGTGTAAATGGGATTAGCCATTGAGATAATTTTCTTTTCATGATTATTAGGGGGTTAATTTATGCGACTTGTGTTTTTTATTATTGAGTTTGTTGATATTGACCTAAGACGTATAGGTAAAAAATGAAACAAAAGGTAGTAATAGTAATGGACATTAACAATTAACAAAAGAAAGGCTATAACGTTTTCGCAGAAATGTTACTTGTAGCTATATTGCACGCATGTGTGGAATCACAGGAATTTATGCATTCAATATGGTGGGGGGCTTCAATATGGTCAACCTTGCCAAAGCCACCGAAGTCCTCTCAAAAAGAGGGCCTGATGTTCAGGATATTTACCACAATGACCACATCGGTCTAGGACACAGGAGGCTATCTATTATAGATACGTCCAGTGATAGCAATCAGCCATTTTGGGATGCTACCGGAAGATATTGTTTGATATTCAACGGGGAGATTTACAACTATAAAGAGCTGAAAATAGAACTAGAAGACGAAGGGGTCAGTTTTAGAACCTCCAGTGATACAGAAGTATTGCTTTATGCATATATCCAATATGGAGAAGCTTGTTTAGAGAAACTTAATGGTTTTTTTGCTTTTGCTATTTATGATAAGGAAGATCGATCGGTCTTTATTGCAAGAGACCGGTTTGGTATCAAACCATTGCTTTACTACTATGATGAAGACAAGTTTCTGTTTGCTTCAGAAATGAAATCAATCCTCGCCTATGGTTTGCAAAAGGAACTTAACTATACGGCATTGTATCAATACTTGCAACTCAACTATGTGCCTGCTCCGCACACCATGCTCAAAGGTGTAATGAAGCTTTTGCCTGGGCACTGTATTTCTATTAGGCAAGGAGAAGTCGAGATCAAGCAATATTATGAACTCTTAAGAAATACCAAACCTGTTCCTGAAAGCTATGATGCTCGCAAAAAGGAGTTGAAACGTTTGTTGACGGAGTCAGTGCATAAAAGAATGGTGGCGGATGTGCCATTGGGTTCTTTTCTTAGTGGTGGGATTGATTCATCGGTAGTTGCCACTTTGGCTAGTCAACAGAATCCTGACTTACACACTTTTTCCATCGGGTTTGCTGATGAACCTTTCTTTGACGAGACAAATTATGCTAAAGCAGTCGCCAAGAAGATTGGCACTAACCACACCGTATTTTCTTTAACAAATAAGGATTTATACAGTCACGTAAATAACATTCTCGCATATATAGATGAACCGTTTGCGGATTCTTCGGCCATCGCGGTTTATATTCTTAGTCAGGAAACTCGCAAACATTCAACTGTAGCACTTTCTGGTGATGGCGCGGATGAGATGTTTGCAGGGTATAACAAGCACGCTGCATTTTATAGAATGCAAAATCAAGGATCAACAGAGAAGTTGGTAGGAGCACTTGCTCCACTATGGAAGATCCTTCCTAAGTCACGAAGTAATGCTTTGACAAACAAGTTCAGACAGCTAGACCGATTTTGTAAGGGAATGAAACAAACACCTTCTGACAGATATTGGAGTTGGGCTGGATTTGTGTCTGAAGACAATGCACGACAAATGATGTCCGAGGCCAGTGGAGAAAAGATTGATCATGAAATTTACGCCTCCCAAAAAAAGGAGTTATTAAGCTCCCTTAATAAATCAGATGACATCACAGCCGTTTTGACCACAGATATGAAGATGGTACTCCCTAACGATATGTTGACCAAGGTAGACCTGATGTCTATGGCAAATAGTTTGGAGGTTCGAGTACCTTTCTTAGATCATGAATTGGTGGAATATGTTTTCAGCCTTTCAGATCAGGATAAAATTGATAGCAACATCCAAAAGAAAATACTACAAGATACGTTTAGAGATATTCTTCCAGATGAACTCTATAACCGACCAAAGAAGGGATTTGAGGTCCCGCTACTCAAATGGTTTAGAAACGAGATGAAAGAACTGATACTCAATGATTTATTGGCAGATCTGTTCATCATCGATCAAGCAGTTTTTAATGTCAGGACAATCAAGAAATTAAAGAAAAAACTACTTTCATCGAGTCCCGGTGATGTGCATGCACAGATTTGGGCATTGGTTGTATTCCAAAGTTGGTGGAAGAGATATATGAATTAGAGAGCATGTTCACTTTATTATTATAGCTATATTGCGCGACTAATGATGACAATTGTCAAATGAATTTAACTAATCCACTTGTTTGGGGAACCCCCGTTTTTATTGCCCTCGTATTGGTAGAGCTTGCCTATAGCAAGACACATGACAATAAAGAACTCTATAGTTGGAAAGATTTATTTGCGAGTAGCAGTATGGGACTAGGTGCAGTACTATTGACACCAGTACTCAAAATAATTTCTGCCACGGCTATATTTTATGGAGTATATGAGCTATTCAATCCGGAAGTAAACGGTGTTCGTATGAATATAATGGGATACCAATCCTTTGGTTGGGCATGGTATCTTTGGTTGACATGCCAACTTTTGGATGACTTTAGTTACTATTGGTTGCATAGATTCAATCATACGGTCAGGTTCTTATGGGCTGCACATATTGTCCACCATTCTTCTGATCACTACAATTTGGGTACTGGGTTGAGAAATGGATGGATAACACTTTTATACAAACCATTTTTTTATATGTGGCTTCCAGCAATTGGTTTTCATCCAGAGATGGTACTAGTTTGTCTGGGAATAGAAGCGCTGTGGCAATTCCAATTACATACCAAGTATGTGCCTAGGTTAGGATTCTTAGACAAATTTCTAAATACGCATACGCAACATCAAGTTCACCACGCCAAGAACTTGCCCTATTTGGATAAAAATCATGGCGGATATTTAAATATTTTTGATAAGCTATTCGGAACATGGAAAGATCCAGATGACAATGTTGATATTGAATATGGTGTCATTCATGCACCAGATTCTTACAATCCTTTGGTGATAGTCTCTCATGAATACAAGGACATTTGGCGTGATGTAAAGAACTCCAAAAACTTATATGAGGCATTTATGTATGCATTTGGAGAGCCAGGATGGAGTCCAGATGGATCTACTTTGACCGTTAAGCAGATGCAGAAGGAGATGGAGACTGCGGAGATGGAGCCGGAAGTGGCACAGGTTTAGCATAAGTCTTACTAAGCCTCAAAGGCTTAGTAAGACTTACCATTAATTAAGAATACTTACTTCAACCAAGCATTAAACATCCAGAGTGTTTTCTCTTGCTCTTCGATAAATGCAGAGATCATATCGCCTGATCCAGTATCACCAGCTTCCTCAGCTAGTTTTTGAATAGCTCTTTCTCTTTCGATGATTGCATTGACGTTGCCAATGATAGTTTTTACTGCAATTTCACCATCATGTATGTTGGTTACGGCTTTAATATTTGCTTGATCTACATATTCTGAAAAGCTATGCATTGGAGTAGCTCCGATCGTGAGTACACGCTCAGCAACTTCATCTACTTTTATAGCCGCGTCATTATACAATTCCTCAAACTTCATATGTAATTCAAAAAAACTTCTTCCCTGGATGTTCCAATGGAATCCACGAAGGTTTTGATAATATATTTGAAAGTCTGCTAATAATAAGTTCAGTTGTTTTGTGAGTTGTGTTCTGTCTGTCATAGTAAAGTATTTAATATTTGATCAAAAGTAGGTTATGATAAAATATAGATCAAATCAATAATTATAATGATAATATTATTAAAATCTATTACATCTTATGTTTGATGCGCAGATAGACAGTGCTGCGATTGATATATTCTTTATATTTGGACAAGGATTAAAGAGAAATGAATGCAGCTAGTTTCATCGGGTTTTGAAGAAGTACTGGTTTACCTGATTGGTGGTGTGATCTTTATATTGGGAGGAATGTTAACTTCCAGGCTTTTAAGGCCATCTCGTCCAAATGAAGAGAAATTGACTACCTACGAAAGCGGGGAAGATCCAGTAAGTTCTGCATGGGGACAATTCAATATTCAGTTTTACATCGTGGCATTGATATTTCTCTTGTTCGAGGTGGAACTGGTCTTTTTATTCCCGTGGGCAATTGTATTTTCTGACCAGCAATTGATTCAAGAAACTAATGGCGTATGGGGCTGGCTCGCATTTGCTGAGATGACTGTATTTGTAGGCGTATTGGTATTGGGGTTGGCCTATGTTTGGAGAAAAGGATATCTGGACTGGGAAAAACCCACTGTACAAAAGCCCGTGTTCAAAGGAATCGTTCCTGCAGATCGATATGAGAAGATCAATAAGAAATATCAATAACATGACCATGCACCATTGTAAATCTATCATCATCAATCTAAAATCGGAATGGGTTTACTAGACCAACAATTTGAAAAGGGAGGCGTCATCGTAACTAAGCTCGATGACCTGATCAATTGGGCAAGATTGTCTTCCATGTGGCCGATGACTTTTGGACTGGCATGTTGTGCTATCGAATTCATGGCGGCAGGAACTCCTCTTTATGACTTTGATCGATTTGGCATTACCCCACGAGCATCTCCCAGACAAGCGGATGTGATGGTGGTAGCTGGTACTGTTACTTTCAAGATGGCAGATCGCGTCCGAAGATTGTACGAACAAATGGCTGAACCAAGATATGTCATTTCTATGGGCTCATGCGCCAACTGTGGAGGCCCGTATTGGGAACATGGCTATCATGTGGTCAAAGGTGTTGATAAAATCATCCCAGTGGATGTATATGTGCCTGGGTGCCCACCAAGACCGGAAGCATTGATTGGCGGATTTTTGAAGCTCCAAGAAAAGATCAGGAATGAGAGTCTGATGGCACCTAGTGCGTTGGAGAAGTTGATGGATAAAAATAAAGTATGAGCAGGAAGATTGCTATAGCCATATTCTTATTACTTTCTATAAAAAGTGTAGCTAGTAAAAAGGACGGTATCTATTTTTCCTTCGAAGAGTATAAAAATAATATACCAAGCTTGGGTTTTGACATTGAGCAGTTTGTCGTAAACTCAAAAAGTTCAAGTTATAAATTAGTGTTATCAGAATCTAAAATTGATGAATACCTTCAAAATTCCAATGTTCCAGATAGCGAAATGCTAAAATCACGAAACATTTGGTGCATTGTAAATAATGGTGCGTTGTACGTTAATCATGGGGAGGTTGTTCTTGGCTATCCAGGATCCTCGGGTGATATGCATTTTGAAGGAACTAACATGATAGCTTTTATCAAAATAATCATTGATGGACATATTTGTCTGACTGGTGAAAATAAAGTGTTTAAAATTCATGGCAAGTCGCATTCATACCCATTGTCAGTGAGCAATCTAAAAAAGTTGATTAAGGACGATGTCGAATTATTTGATAGGTATAGAAAGATAAAGAAAAAAGAAGACGAGATTATCCCTTACATCAAACTATACAACGAAAGAAACCCCTTGTGATTCGATGAGTAAATTGATAGATATTTTGAGCGCAAAATTCCCTGAACTTGAATTGGACGAATCAACTTCTCCATCAAGTATCACTATTCCTCCAAAATACCTGGTAGCTGTTTGCCAAGAACTCTATCAAAACGATCAGTTGTATTTCGATATGCTATCCTGTGTTACAGGAATAGATAATGGTTTGGAGGCAGGTACTATGGAGGTTGTTTACAATTTGTATTCGATTCCCAATGAGCAATCATTGATGCTCAAAGTGGTGTTGGATAGAAATAATAAAAATGAACCAATGCCGAAAATTCCAACAGTGAGCCATATATGGAAAACAGCGGAATGGCATGAACGCGAGATTTATGACCTACTAGGAATAGAATTTTCAAATCATCCAGATCTACGCAGGATATTGATGCCAGCTGATTGGGAGGGACATCCGTTGC
>Ga0209634_1002295_pt1 | contig 13431 bp, 10 predicted proteins | sample LinPmetageLP40_FD_184043 | JGI IMG/M metagenome (GOLD analysis project Ga0209634, IMG submission 184043) | Marine viral communities from the Pacific Ocean - LP-40 (SPAdes) (version 2) | ecosystem: Environmental > Aquatic > Marine > Oceanic | place: Pacific Ocean | collected 2010-08-26
CAACCGCACAGCGGCCTTGGAAGAGGCACAAATGGCACAAGATAGAGAGATGGCTGAGATTGACTATCAGCGAAGCCAGCAAGCGAAATTTGCGGAAGCTTACAAAGCTGACGACTTAGCCGTTATGGGTGCAGAAGAGCAAGTGCGTAAATTAGACAGCCTCTATAACGAGGTGCTGGGCGCTGGCGACAACTTAACTGGTCTTTGGGATGGAACCGTACAGGGCTGGTGGGACAAACTGACTGGCGATCCACGAGCTTACACGCGCATGAAGATGGAACAGTTTAAGGTCGATCAAGTTTTGATCACGATTGGGCAGACCAAGGGCGCTATCTCTAATAAAGAGATGGAAATCTTTGAAAAACCATTGCCCGACCTTACCACTACAGATGAAAAAACTTGGCTGGCTATGCTCGACGAGAAACGTCAAGCCGCACGAAATGTGATGATGAAACTAAAAGCGATGCGCGGTCAACAGTATTCTCAAGCTGACAACGACGCATTATTTATTTATTAGGATTTCGCTATGGCTCAAACGAGAACGCAAGCTGACTACAAAAAAGCATATGAACATTGGAAATCACAAGGCGATCTTAACAAAGCAAATCAAGTAGCTAATCTTTACCGAGCAAGTTTGCAACAAGCATCTAAAGCACCTCAAGTTCAAGCCCCGGTAGCGCCAGCCCCAGCGCAGAACAAGCCAGATAATGCTTTTGAGTATTCAGCAGACCAAGCCCAGAGAATGGTCGGTAAGGGCGTGGAGGCGGGTGGTAAATATTTCAATCTGCCAACTGTACAAAAAGCTGGTTCCTCCATTGTCGCGCAGCAAGATAAAGACATCGCACAAGGTGGCTACACTCCTTCATATACTAAGAGCCTGCGCGAAACGTGGAATGAAGGCGGTCTAGGCTCTGCTATGGGATGGCTGACAGAAAAAACAGCAGAGAACAGCGTGTCAGGAGGTACAGCACTTGCGGGTGCCGGTCTATCTGCCGCTGCTGCAACTGTTAGCGTACCCGCCGCCGCTTTAATTGGCGCTGCCACGCTTTCGGGCGGCATGACAATGGGAGCGGGTGAAGCCGCATTTGAGCAAGAAGAAAAAAACGGTGATTATGATGCTGGGCTGGCTCTTGGTGTCGGCGCTTTAATTGGATTACTTGATCGTTTTGGTGCTGCAAAGGTCATACCTAAGTCTAAACTACAAAACATGACTGTTGCAGAAATTACCTCGGCATTGAAGAAAAAAGGCTTTGCTGATGCTGCTGCTGAAGTAGTTAAAAAAACAACTATTGAGGGTTTAACTGAGACCGCCCAAGAGTCGGCTATTGTTGGTGCCGCCGCCTCACGGGGTGGTGAGTATACTCCCGGTGAATTAGTTGATAGAGGTATCGAAAGCTTTGCTCTTGGCTCTACTAATGCTCTCGCCGCGCAGGGTGTTGTAGGGACAGTAAAAGGCACTGCAAACGCTCTCACACCCGCCCCGGCTCAAAACTCTACTACCGAAGCTCAAGCCGCGTTTGCACAGCGTCTCCGTCAAATCGCGGACGGCGGTGTCATTCCAGAAAAAGGCGGTGAAGCGAAAAAGCTAGACCTCAAAAACGTCGATATTGGCAGTGAAGAGGGCGCTCGTGCGGCGATGGATGCCGCGCATCTAGACATCGTCGGAGAGATCCAAACTTATGAAAAAATACTGCGCGACAGACTCAAGACTAACACGCCTCTGCTTGAGGATTTCACTGTTCTTATGGATCAGATCAAAGCAACTGTTGGTCTGAAAGCTTCGCGTAACAAAACCAAATCTTTTGTAACAAAAGCCAATTTTGAGGCAGTAGATCGTCTCGTAGGCGACACGCAAGAAGGTCAGACGCTACTGAATTTGATGCGTGAGAGCCAAGAACAGACGCGACTGCACAATACCGGGTACGTCGGCGGCGTGTCCCAGTACACCGATCTCATCTCCCCCATTGCTGGGCAGTCTGGGTACAACCCTAGCAAAGAGATGTTCACGACTGTCAAAAGTCTCGGCACCCTTGGCGCTGCTGCCTCTACTGGCGGCACTAGCTTGATACCTCAAGCCGCTATTGCTGGGGGTGGGCGTCTAATTGATAAAGCAACTGGGCGTCGATCTACTGTTGACCGCTTCGTCAGTCAAAATGAGCAGGGCGCCGGATTTGGCGCTCCCGGCGGTGTCTCTTTGAGAGCTATCGCGCAACGAGAAGAAGAACAGCGATTGGCTGAAGAGCAACAGGCTCAAGCTCAAGAAGCCCAAGTCGCCCAGCAAACTGAAGTTGAAGAACAGCAGAAACGGGAAGCCGCAGAGCAAGCATTTGATCAGCAAATGCCTCCAAATCCAAAGTCTCCACAAGGCATTTACGAAATCGGCACCGGGCTTAACACGCAGGGACTTTTAACCGCAATGGAGGTTGTATACACCGACCCTCAGACCCATGCCTTCATCAAAACGCAGATTGAAAGTTTGCACGAGTCGATGGTCACCGGCAGTGAAGTCACTGGCTTTGAATCCATCCGTAATATCAACAATCTGTTAAACAATAACGAACAGATGGGCGCTCTGCGAGTCCGTCAGCCTGATGAAGCTTCTGCACAAGCCGGGGCCAATGTCATTCTTACTCAGCAGCAAATAAATTACGAGCGCGGTGTTCTAGCGAATCAAGCCGCAGCAAAGGCGGCAAATGAGGCGCTGCAAGCTGACCCAAATGTCTCAGACACGGATAAAGGTCATATAGGCGGTTCTCTCTTTGTTTTAGAATCGGGAAACCTTGGCTCGACGCCTCGTCAAACTTTAAACAGTATGGTAGAGAGGCTCACTGAAATCGGCGTTGCAGATGAGGCGTTACAAGCGCACTTTTTCCCGATTGCGTATCAAATATCTGAGCAGCAAAAACGTAAGCCGAAAGAAGGTGACCCAGAGATTAATTTCTCACGAATGCCTGATGGCCCTACTTCGTCAATACCCGCATTTAGGGACGCTGGTAGTGTTGCCACATTGCGTAATCAAATGGTTAGCGATTTAGAATCCGCTGGCGTTATGCAGGGTGAGCTTGTAAATAATTTAATGGAAAATCCGCTTAGTGATTCTGAGCTTAATAGTATGTCTCGCCACGGTAGAGACTTATTTAAAGCTATGGATAGGGCAGACTTTTTGGGCTTTGATAGCGTTGATGGCGCATTTACTGCTTTGTTTAGCGAAGACTTAAACAACTTTGATATGCCGCAAGGATTGAAGTCGGCTCTTGGCGCTTATGTTAATAAAGAGTACTCGCTCCCAGCGCAAAAAAATAGCGGTGAGATTAATTTCTCACGAATGCCTGATGGCCCTGCTTTATCTCAAAGACGCATAACTAACATTGACATTTTGCCGTCTGAAGAGGCTGTTCAACAAATGCGCGATGGCAGCTACAAGCGTCCTGTAGTTCGCACAAAGTCTGAAGCTGGCGTCTACCTGCAAGAGCGGTGGCAAGAGGCGACGGGGCGTTCTGAGCCGTTTGAATACACGCCGGAAAACATTGATATGTTATCTGACTATATGTCAGAAGAAGCTATAAATAACCTTGGTCGCGATTCTAACGCTATCGGGTGGTATGACCGGAAATTGAAATCTGCCAAAGCTGTTGTTTCATTAGTTGACCCTCGCGTGGTCGAAAGTCCTGAGAATGAACTGGCGTTTGATTTTATATTGGCGGTCACCAGTAATGGGCAAGCTGTAGTATCTAATTTTGCCTATGCTTCTGAGATTTTTGACACTTATATTTCTCGCGGCAGAATGCCCGTTGGCAAAAAAGAGTGGGACGCGGGTGGTGAACGAAATCAGGCCATGCTTGATTCTTTTAACTTTTGGAATGAGTGGCACAATAGTGGTTCTCCAGAAAGCATTGCCGAATTTTTTGATACCAGTTTTACTCGCGGTGAGCTAGATAGCTTCATTAAAAGGTTTAACGCTGAACATGGTACAGATCTGCAAGTGAGCGGGTCTGAGCTAGTCACTGCTCAAGTCAAAGGAAGCTTTGTCCTTGGCCCAAAAATTGGGCAGGGGTTCTATCAGAACATCCGTGGTAATTATGACGCTCTGACGATGGATATCTGGTGGATGCGGATGTGGAACCGCTTAGTCGGTGACAATCTCAAAAAGATTGATCAAGCAAACTTGACAAAAGCGCGCTCTGAAATGGAATCTATTATAAAGAACGCTCCCGCATTAGAGAAAAAGCTGATCAATGACACGAAAAAAAGGACTGGAATAAAGTTTAGTGGCATCTACAAAAACTCAGATGCTTTTGATGGTTTTTTGTTAGAGCTTGATAAAACATGGCAGTCTTACTTCAAACAATTTAAAAAGGACAATAACAAGAACCCTGACAAACCGGCGCTTTTCAAAAAAACTGGTACGCACAGAAAAAACCTTTCCGCTCCGCTTCAAGAGACGCCAAGAAACGGATCAGAGCGGCAGTACATGAGAGACGTTACCTCCGCGGCAATACAAAAACTTGGTGAAAAAGGGTACAATATCAATACCGCTGACTTTCAAGCTTTGATGTGGTATCCAGAAAAGCAACTGTTTCGCGCATTAGGGGTCAGCCCCGGACAAGGTCAAGACAACGACTACCTAGATGCCGCTATAATTTTAGCCGAGAAAAACGGAGTATCTAATGACCAAATTAAAGAAACACTCACCGATATTGGACGGAGACTCGACAATTCTGAGCCAAGTACCCGAAGACAAGATGGGAGCGTTGGTGAAAGGTCTGCAAGACCTAATGGCGAAGAAGCGGGAGGCGAAGGAGCGGGAGGCGAAACAAACCTCTCTATCCAGCCAAGCGCCGCTGCGCTAGACGCCTACACGAACCCAGCGCCGAGGCCGATACCTAAGCCTACAGTCAGGCAAACTCAACTCCAGTTCGACCTCGCCTCCGATGTTTTTGACATTGGTGCAAAAGGCAGCAAATACGAAAACGGAATTAATAATGTTGCTGAAGCCGAGCGTCTTATGGAAGCTCTCGGTATTACATTTGCCCTAGTCGAAACCGCTGAAGAACTTAATACCGCCGCTGGCGCAGATCTCGGCGCCAACGTCGCAGGGTTTTACAAAGCGTCTCAGACACTACCTGACGGTATTACTAGATCAGCAGACGGAAAGTACCTTGTCGCTAAAGGCTTTAAAGAAACGAAGCCGGTCGTAGGCGTCCGTAAAATCGGGTCTACGCAAGAGCAGTTTCATACGCTGTTGCATGAGATCGGCCACCATCTAGAGGGTACTTCAGTCCTTCACGCTAACCTCGGCTATAAACGTCTTCGCGACGAAATAAGTAAGGCGTATGATCGTTCAACCACCCGCTCTGGCGTTAGAAAAGAAATCGACAATCTTCAAGAGATTGTAAATGTCAACGGTTTGCCGGTGCGCCCCGGTGGCGAGTCTCTTCGCCAAATGCGTGAGGTTTTTTATGGTTTAAAACCTCGCGGCCAAGACAACTCATTTTTCAGCTACGTCAAATCAGACGCTGAGATTGCTGTTGATCCAGTCTGGGTGTACATGACAGATCCCAAGCTTTTGAAAAGGGTCGCGCCACAGACTGCAAAAATGATTCAAAAACATTTCCGTCGTATGTCTGGCGATTCCGCTAAATCCATGCCTGTATCTTTCCACGCAAATCCTGTCGTCGTTGCTTTAGCTTTCGTTATTGCAGCAATGGCTAAGATGGGCGAAGAAGAGGAAGAAAAGCAAGGAATATTAGCGCAACAACCCGGCGCGTTAAGCGCCTAAGAAACTAAAGGAGACAACATGAACAGCACCGCAATTAACTTTGTGAGCATCCTTTCGTCCATTGAAAAAGTCGTCAATAGCAAGCTCCTGACATCGAGCCAGAAAAAAACAATTCTGGAAGAGATCACTCCAGCACTTCCGTCTGAATTTTTTACCGCCCAATGTCAGGGTACTCGCGCCATCATTGAGGCAATAATTAAGGAGCAAATTGATGCCCACAAAGAGCAGAAAAAAGCGACAAAGCGCACCCAAAAGAGTAAAAAACCCGAACATGGCTCGGGAGAGTTATTTTAAGACTCTCTGCGACACGCCAGAGGGCCGCGCCAAACGCAAAGAATGGTCAACCAAACCTCGGAAAAATGCAGGTCGTCCTGTGGGTGTCCCAGATGGGCATACTCGCGAGACAATCGCGCCAATCCGGGCGGCGGCTAAAGTTTACGCAAAAAAGGTAGCAGACGTTATGGCAGAAAAATTCAACATTGAAGATGAGTACCAAAAAGAGGCTCTGCAAACTGCCGTCGAAGTTATGCGAATTGACGGACAAGCAAGAGAGAAACTTGCAGCAGCGCGGCTTGTACTTGACTTCACAAAATCAAAACCTGTGTCGAAATCCGATGTGACGTTATCGGCAGCAGAAGACTTTTTAGCACAGGTAATGGCCGACGAGGAGACACCCGTTGAATCCACAAATGAAGAAGATCAGGAGGAGACTGAAAACTGAGTTTCCCCTCTATGCAAAATCGGCGCTGAAGATAAGAACCAAGGCCGGTCAGATTGCCCCTCTCAAGATAAACGCAGCGCAGACTATTCTAAACGACGCTGTTGAGGCTCAAATAAAAGCCGAGGGCAAGGTACGAATAATAATTCTAAAGGCCCGTCAGCAAGGTCTATCGACCTACGTTGGCGGCCACCTTTATTGGGCAGTGTCTCAGAGAACCGCATCGAAAGCGATGGTCGTCACGCACCACGCAGATTCAACCCGCGCCCTCTTCGATATGACGAAAAGATTTCACGAGAACTGTCCTTCAATCTTGAAGCCTCATACAAAGTACTCGTCACGTAGAGAGATGAACTTTGACGTTCTTGATTCCAGCTTTGTCGTTTCAACTGCTGGCGGCGAGAGTATCGGTAGGGGCGAAACGCTCAGCCATGTACACGCATCTGAGCTTGCGTTTTGGCAAAAAAGCACATCGCTAGACAACTGGAATGGTCTTACACAAGCTGTACCAAACACCCCCGGCACCGCCATATTTGTCGAGAGTACAGCCAACGGGATGCGCGGCATTTTTTACGATCTTTGGCGCGGCGCCGTCGAGGGAACAAACGGTTATATCCCGGTTTTTATACCTTGGTTTACGGACGAATCTTACCGCGAAACTGTCCCCGAAAATTTTGAGCGAACCCCCGAGGAAAATGATCTCGTTGATGAGTACAAGATTGACGACGAGCAGCTAATGTTTCGCCGCCGCAAGATTGCTCAAAACGGCCTAGACTTATGGAATCAAGAATACCCGGCAAAGCCAGATCACGCTTTCCTGACTACGGGGCGGCCAGTGTTCAATCCAGAGCAGCTTCAAAAGTTCATTAAAGACGCAGAGGATGTAAAAGAGCGGCTTGCACTCGAGGGAACCGAGTGGCTCAACAACGCCCGGGGTGAGCTTACGACTTACTTGCCACACGACGAGGGCGAGCAGTATGTGATTGGCGCGGATGTCGCTATGGGCGTCAGGAACGGGGATTACTCGGTCGCTCAGATCCTCGACAGTAAAAAGCGTCAAGTCGCAATATGGCGAGGTCACGTTCATCCAGATCACTTTGCAACCGTCCTGTACAACCTCGGTGACTACTACAACGAGGCGTTTATTTGTGTCGAGAATAACAGTCACGGCATCTTGACTTGCACTCGACTCGGCAAAGATTTGTGCTACCCAAATTTCTACACAGACGTTCAAATCGACAAGATTACTGATCGCGAGACGGTCAAATTAGGCTTTACAACGACCCAAAAAACGAAGCCTTTAGTTATCGATCAATTGCGCGCTGCGGCGCGTGAGAATGAGATTGAGATTCACGACAAGGTCACTCTGCGCGAGATGCTCAGTTACATCGTCACCGAGTCTGGCGCTATGCAAGCTGACTCTGGGTGTTATGACGACACTGTAATGGCTCTTGCATTAGCAAATCATGTTCACGAGGGCGCTTGGACGCCAATTGAATCCACTGCAAACTTTTATATTGAGATGGTGTAAGTATGGAATATAAGTCTCTTGACGACGACAACATCGTCACAATGATGGACGACTGCATACGACGCAGTGTTGGCTATTATGATTCCGAGATTAGCCGGGAGCGTCAGCGCGTAATGGAGTACTACAATGGCACTCTTCCGAAGCCAGCACATGACGGCAATTCCAAGTACGTGTCACTCGATTGTTATGACACTATTGAGAGCGCCAAGGCGGCGCTGTTAGAGACGTTTGCAGCGGGTGAGGGTACGGTCAAGTTTACTCCGCAGAACGCTGACGATGTTGAACAGGCGCGCCTATGCACGGCCTATACTGACTACGTTGCACACCGGCAAAATGACATTTTCTCTGTAATGCAAACCGTGATTCACGACGGTTTAATTGCGAGAGTAGGCGTTGCAAAAGCTTTTTGGGAAGAAAAAGAAGACTTCCACGAAGAGTATTTTGAAGACTTAACCGCCGAAGAACTTGACTCGCTGTTAGCTCAAGAAATGATAGAGCTAAAGGACAGTGAAGAAGATGACATGGGGCTTTTGAGTGGTACTATTTGCATATACCGGGACACTAGCCAAGTCACAATTGAAAACATTGCGCCCGAAGAATTTCTTATTGAGCCGCAAGCGAAGTCACTTGAGTCTGTAAGCTTCGCCGCCCACCGAACTCGCAAAACAATTTCAGAATTACTCGATGAGGGTTACGACGAGGACTTAATCGAAAAGATTGGTGATCACGAAGACGTTGACATGGAGACCGATCCTGAGATCTTAGCTCGTCACGACGAGGTCACCTCTAGTCGCTCGTTTAAATCTTTTGGCACCCACGAAGCTTTGCGATCAGTTACTGTCTATGAAGCTTATATGTATCTCGACGTTGATGGATCGGGAGTGGCGAAGCTGTGGAAGACAATCAAAGCTGGCAATGTGCTTCTAGAGAAGTCACAAGTGTCCAGAATGCCCTTCGTGTCTTTCTCGCCACTCCCGATTCCTCACGCCTTTTTCGGCAACTCGTTCGGCGCAAGGATTATTCCAACGCAGAATGCCCGGACGGTGTTAACGAGATCGATTCTTGATCACGCGATCCTGACAAATAATCCACGGTACATCGTCACCAAGGGCGGTCTCACCAATCCGCGTGAGCTTATCGACAACCGCGTAGGTGGCATCGTCAACGTAAGTCGCCCGGATGCGATCATGCCGATGATGCAAGCGCCGCTGAACCCTTTCATCTTCCAGACTATAAAGCTTCTCGACGAGCAGCTTGAAGACACCTCGGGGGTTTCGCGCATCAGCCAAGGCACGAACAAAGAAGCCGTCAGTAAGCAAAACAGTGCGGCGATGATCGAGCAACTAGCGTCTATGTCTCAGCAGCGCCAAAAGATCATGGCGAGGAATTTCGCAACGCAATTCATAAAGCCGCTCTATCAGCTTATTTACCAGCTTGTCATTGAGAATGAGACTGACAATAAGCTTGTCGAACTGGCAGGGTCTTATGTCAATGTAAGCCCAAGTAAATGGGCAGATCGTCGCGATGTATCTATTGCTCTGCACCTCGGATACGGAGATAAAGAAAAGGAGGCTCAGAAGTACCTCGCTATGCACTCAATGTTTACTCAAGACCCAAATCTTAGTGAGATGTATAAGCCCGAAAACATCTATGCGCTTGCTTCTAAAATTCTCGATATGTCAGGGATTAAGAATGTCTCAGAATACCTTACCGACCCCGCAAATATCGAACCGCCACAGCCAGACCCAGCGCAAGAATTGCAGCTTGAAATGCTCAAGAAACAGATTGAGGTCACAGAGCGCCAGACGCAAGTTGCGGAGATGAAGACCCAGATGGATGCGAAAATCGCGCAAATGAAAATTGAGCTTGACAAAGCAAAAGCCGAGAACAGTTTTGCCATTCAATCAGACAGCTTAGATCTGAAAGAAGCGCAATTAAAGCATAAGAAAATTATCGACAGCGCCGAGCTTGTACTCGCTCAACAAGCTGACGAAATCACCGCCATTGCAAGTCCGAATGGCTAATCTGTAGTACTAAAAAGGAGACGAAGTATGAGTGAAGACGAGCTAATTGCGCTCGGATCTGACGCTGAAGTATTGCTCAGTTCCAGCGCGTTTATGCAAACTGTGAACAGTCTGGTAGACAACACATTTCAGGCGTTCACTAACTCACCGCCAGACAATCCAGATGAACGCGAGACCGCGCACAGTAACTATCGCGCACTTGTCGATATTGTGAACACGCTCAGGCAAAGAGTGAGTGTTCGCGACGAAATAATTGCTAAAAATGAATCAAAAACTGAGGAATAGACCATGTCGCAAGATAACGTCTTACACGATAGAACCTCACCCGGCGCGTTAGAAATTGACGATGTTGCCGACGCTTTAGCCGCGCAATGGGAGGACGCTGAAGAGCCATCCACCCCCGCAGAAGCTGAAGCATCAGATGTTGATGCTGACGAGAACAGTGACGAGCAATCTGAGGAATTACCTGATGATGAAGAAACCGAAGAAGACGAAGAAGAAGCCGAGAGCGACCCTGACGAGTCAGACGCCGACGAGGAAGAAAACGAGGAAGTCGAGCTACAGCTAGACGACGAAACCCTTGTTGAGCTTACCGTTGACGGCGAGACCAAAAAGGCATCAATCGCGGATCTAAAGCGCCTCTATGGGCAAGAAGCATCACTCACCCAAAAATCTCAACAACTCGCTTCCCAACGTAAACAAGCAGAAGACAATCTGAATCGCGCCAGCGCGCAAATGCAAAAGATGCTCGAAAGAGCGGAAGAACGGTTTAAGCCATACAAGGAGTTAGACATGCTAGTCGCGTCCCGGCAAATGGACGCTACCGAATTTGCAAATTTGCGAAAGGACGCTGCTGCCGCAGAGAGTGACCTTAAATTTCTAAATGAAGAAGCTGACCAATTTTACGGTCACTTGCAGAAGCAACACGCTGAAGCGCAGAAAGAAGCCGCGAAAGTATGTGTTGAAACTCTGCAAGAGCATTTACCCAATTGGAACGACTCGTTGTATAACGACATCCGATCCTACGCTGTGAAATCAGGTCTACCAGAGGACGCCGTAAATAGCTTCACTGATGCCAATGTCATCATGCTGCTAAACAAGGCTCGCTTGTATGACGCCGGAAAAAAGGTCGCCACGACGAAAAAGTCGAAAGTAGTACAGAAAGTTTTGCGCTCTAAAAAAGCCCCGCCAACTAAAGCTGATCAAAAGGCTGCGCGGCAAAAAGCAGCACAAGACAAACTGCGCTCAAGCCCCCCTGCGGGTAACGACTTAGACTCCTTGGCCGATCTGATTGTGGCCGGATGGGAAGACTAACTTTTTAAGTAATAAGGAAAATTATTATGGCAACATATCAAACCTACCAACAGGTTGGTGTAGCAGAAGACGTGTCCAACGTACTGTCTCAAATCTCGCCAACAGCCTGTCCCATGCAATCGTTGATGAAAACTGAGAAAATCCACGCTCGCACCTTTGAGTGGCTTGAAACTAGCCTACGCGCAAGCGCGCAAACGGCGCTAGTTGAGGGAGCAGATGCTAGTGCAATCACTATCTCCGCAGCGACTTCTCGCACAAACACGACTCAGATTCTCGGTGAGGCGTTCCAAGTTAGTAGTTCAGCGGATGCCGTCAAGACCTACGGTCGTGCGAAGGAAACCGCACTTCAATTGAGTCAAACACTTGCCGCGCTCAAGAACGACGTTGAGCATTGTCTAGTGGGCGTTGATCAGGCCGCTGTAACGGGTAGTGCATCAGCCGCTCGTAAAATGGCGAGTTTGTCGCAGCAGATCTCAACGACTTTAGATGCCGGTAGCGATGCAACAAATCCGCTCACAGAAGCAAAACTGCTTACGTTGAGTCAGACCTGTTTCACCAACGGCTCTAACCCCAGCGTGCTTCTAGTTAAGCCAGCCGACGCAAGTATCATCGCTGGTTTCGCAACAGCGACTGGGCGTAATCGTGATATTGATCGCTCACTGATTAACACGATTGAAGTGCTTGTAACTCCGTTTTCGGAATTAAAGGTTGTGATTTCAAGGGCTTGTAAGTCTACTCACGCTTTCTTGATCGACCCCACTATGTTCAAGCAGTGTGTATTACGTCCGTTTTCCCGTACGCTTTTAGCCAAGCAGGGAGACAGCGATAAGCACTTCGTTGTCGGGGAAGTGTCGTGCAAGCACACTAACTTCGGCGATTCAGGAATGATCACTGGCTTGTCTTAACAGTTAGGCAGTAATTGAAATTGGCACTCAGTCTTGAACGGGGTTTGTCTCCTTCCCCGCGATGAGGCTGAGTGCCTTTTTCTTTAAATAAGGAGAGAGTAAAAGTGAAAACCAAATTGCATGACGCGATTGATCTCGAAAAACGTCTAATCAATGACCACGACAAAGACCATCTAAATATTCAGTCTACCCAGCACATACCCCAGTCATTTCTCGACTACAACCGGGTTGCCCGGGAGGATTCGCTAGATCAAAAAGAAGGTGACTACATGAGCGTTGCTAGTGTGCCGGTCGCCGTTCACGAGCAGTGGCTTCGCGAGGGGTTCGACATGATGCAAGAACCTGCGAGAGAGATACTCAAGCGTCTTCAAGCGCAAGATTTACACGCATTTATTACTACGAAAAAGGCCGTCTAAAATGAATAAGCTGGCACTCAGAAACCACTTCAAGGCGCTATTGAATCGATCCGATATCACTGACGCGCTGGCTGACACTTTTATCGATAACGGCACCGCACGGATTCAGCGCACGCTTCGCATACCAGCGATGGAGAAGCAAGCAAGCTACTCGATTAGTGCGTCTACATCAAAGATTACTCTACCTGTCGATCTCATTGAAATTCTAGATTTGTACTTTGACAACCATCTATTAAATCGTCTCTCGATGCGTGAGATGCAAGACCACATTAAATCTGCACAAGTGGGATCTCCGCAGCATTTTGCCCGGCAGCAAGGTGAGCTTTTGTTGTCGCCCGTGCCGTCGAGCGGGACAGTCTATTTAAACTATTACGCATCCTTCTCCGAGATGTTAGCTGATAGCGACGAATCAACGCTCGCTAAGATCGCGCCTGATTTAATTATTTACGCGGCACTTGGGTATGCATCAGATTATTACCTCGACGAGCGTAGTCAGCTTTTTGAGGCCAAGTTTCAAACCTTTATGACAGAAATACAAGAGCAAGCCAACGACGCGGAACTTAACGGTGCAATCCAAGCGATTCGCCCTACTGCACTTTTCGATTTGGAGTAAACGATGGCGAAAACAAGTTTTTACACAGACAGCGGCACAACGACCGTTCAACAAGATGCAATTGAAGGCTCAGTTAATGCGGCAGCTTCGTCAGCCACAAGCGCGGCAACCAGCGCAACGGCAGCGGCGGG
>Ga0209634_1002296_pt1 | contig 13429 bp, 13 predicted proteins | sample LinPmetageLP40_FD_184043 | JGI IMG/M metagenome (GOLD analysis project Ga0209634, IMG submission 184043) | Marine viral communities from the Pacific Ocean - LP-40 (SPAdes) (version 2) | ecosystem: Environmental > Aquatic > Marine > Oceanic | place: Pacific Ocean | collected 2010-08-26
CTTACGCCTGTGACTTTAGTCGGCAAGTTTGCCGTGTTCCGCGCGGCGCCTCGCTGGGCGCTGCGCTGGCGGTGTGGGCAGGCATTTCAGGTATTGCGGTGCTTTGCGCGCTGCTGCTACTTTGGGGAAATGAAATGGGCCGCGCGCAATAGAACCTTACGGGACCCCCATCCCAAAGTTGCATCCAAATATAAGCCTCAACTGTTTTAGGACACAGAGGTGCTCATCACCGTGGCTTTACGTACATGGGAGCTACCTCCAGTGTTCAAGATGCCGACCAAGGAAAATACCTTGATCCAAATCACAATCGTCCGGATGGCCTTTTTCGCTGGCTAACAAAGGAATGGATTGGAGTTCATCATCACAAACCAGCCAAGCATGCGTATACTCTGCGTGGCTATTACCGTAAGAGTGAACTGGTCCTTGGCGCGATGATGGGCAGCCATCAGATCAATGCCGGCGATATGTGGGAAGTTCCTATCACCACTGATGGCCACGCCATATTTAATGGGTACAAATGGGCGCCAGATAAAACAATCCTCGAAAATTACCAAGTTAAAAAAGTTCAGGTTGGGCAAAACACAACACTGGAGTTTTATCCACTTTTTGGGCTAAACCGCGGCCAGAAAGTTAACACGTGGCAAATGGTACCTAGCGTTAATGACAGTCACATAGGGAGGTACCGCAATGCAAACGGCCGCTATCGCTTTCTAACAAAGGGTAGATCTGAAGGCATCAGACGCATCACTGACGAGGTAAAATATACTCTATCTGGCATCTACAATGAGCACGAACTGGAAGGGGGCAGTAACTGGGTAGGTCCCCCCGCTGACCCCACCAGTATTCCCCTTTCGCAAGGAACGGGCTCGCCTCCTGACAGGTTTCACGGGGCTCAGGTTTTACACGCGGGCGACCAATGGAAAGTTCCCGTTTATGAAGATGACATTGCCGAGTTTGCTGGAAACAAAGCAGCGCAAGAAGGCCACATCCACGAGAATTGCCGAATTGAACCCGTCCAAGACGAGGCCTGGTGGGAGGGCACAAAGTTAAATTTTTATTCCACAGACGAGGCAACCTACAATGAATTAGTTGACAGGTGGACTAGGGTACCGGACAGTACTGTAATCGATCTAGCCACGGCCAAATCCGCCTGGCTTGGCCAGCATGGCTTTGCCAACGTTGTCCAAGCCCACAACCTACAGCAACGTCTTAAAAGACACCGTGCCAATCTCGAAATGCCCATTACTGAGTGTGGGTGGCAACGGGATGGTTGCAACGTTATCAAACGTATATTTTTTGTGCAAGTCGGGCGCAAAGTAGTAGACGACGATGGTGATGAAGGGCCGGGCAAACCTTCATATCAACTTTGTATTGACGGCACAGGCGAGCCATTGGCAGACGGGCTCACACGAGTGTACGTGGTTGCCAGTATATGGCGTTCCAAGAAATTGGGCGATCCCCAAACGTGGCTGAATATTAGTTTGGACGTGATAGACACGCACAGAGCCGAAGACTTTTACGGCCTTGAGGATATTGCCACAGAATTTGTTGCGCCAGATGGCGACGAGCCTTCATTGAAGATAGCAGCGTACGATTTGGCCAAAGCAATTGTCGGTCTAGACGAACAAGTTACCGGTCTAGACACAGGCAGATTCCTTGGCCGCATGGCCCCCAGCACAATTGTTGGAAACAAGCAAGCAGAGTGGTGGTTAACCGAACCCGGGCAACAGCTTAACAAAAATCTTTTCACCGTCTCCGAGGATGCCCTTTTTGAGAAGTGTGGCGAGCGACTTGTTAACATTAATGTTAGCTTTGCCGAACCCGGAAGAGGGAATGACTTTAAGCCAGAGGATGAAATTCAGAATTGGAATGGGGGCGGATTTTGGTACACGACTGATGCTACAATTAAACGTGGAGTGCGCGATCGTCTTAAACGGGACTCTAATCCGCCCGGAAGTGTCTCGTTGCTTGGGCGGGGCGCATTGTACCACTGGGTGCTGCAGTACATGGCGGGCGTCCACAGGGGGGAAAGTGGCCCGCATCTCGCATTACAAGACGCTTGGTCTGGGTACCTTAAAAATGATGATAAGGCTAAATTGGCCATAAAAAAAAAGGTGAACGAGTGGGCGAGGAATCCCGGCTGTGAACAATTTCGACGCGATCTGCTACGGCTGCTTGTTGAAATTCAAGAAGGTGCGCTGGGCGAAGTGCCACAATACACGAAAAGTATGTACTGCAAACGACGTGTATGGTCAGAGGACATACAAGACGCATACGACGAAATCAACCCCAAATCACTTGTTGGCTTAAGCCGTTATGATCTCATTGACAAGGTGTTATTTCCACTCCGTGTTCAAGTGTACGTAGAGCAAATGACCGATCATATCGAGCGCTACGGCATTCAAACGAGCGACCTCCCCGACTACAGAGAGCGGTTTAGGCATGGAATTTACGACGGTTACCAAGAGGCATATAGTAGGCAGGGTCGACGATATTTGACACAACCAGACACCGTGGAAGCGTCGTTTGCGCCGGCTCCTACCGCGGGAGCTGAAATGGGCCGCGCGCAATAGAGCCACCCCCCCCCCCGGGCCTATTGGCATTGCAATTAAAATTTATTAGGTCAATTTTAAATGCAATAACAAAGGTAGGACACGCTCCAAAACCCATCCCCACGGCTCGTTTGGATGAGTGTTAATTAATTTACTAATTTGCTTTAATTGTTTTAGCGGCGTTAGGCGGAGATCTTGGTGGTGCACGTAGGCTTCGTTGCAGCATTGGTGCATGTGCAGTTGATAATGGGCAATAAAGCCATTTACTGTGCGCCTGCCAAACAAATGAGCCAGACGGAGCAGCATAGGGTACTCCCAATCTGTATCCTTTTTTTTTTCAATGTCGGTCATTTTTTTGTTTGATAGGCCATATGAAAACGGCTGTTTTGTCAGTGGCGCCGTGCGATGCCACGATTGTTGGGGTCCATTATGCAGCAAAAAGACGCTGTCCCACTCGGCGTCGTAGTTGTCTGTAAGCCATTGTATAGTGCAATTGGCATCGCTCATAGACCGAGGGCCATAGCATCGCACGCACTCCGTCGCACAGTCTAGAACAGGATCGGTATTGCAAACCTGAAAAAAAAAAACAGCGGCTATGCATTTCATACTGTTAAATTTATCTGAGTATGACGTTCACCGCTTCTTTATATAGGCTTAGCTGACGTATTAGCACAGCGTCTTGTTGTACTCTGGCAATTGGGTTATGCAACACAGGCATAAAATAGTAATGTCAACAAGAATGCGAGATCAGTATCGGCAGGGCTTGTGACTGATCATGAGCCCGGGCACCCCCTGTAATGCGAGACGTGTATTCGACTGTTTTTATTTTGAAATAAAGCCAATTAAGTCAACGTCAGCATTGACCCCGAATTGCTTCTACCGGTTTAACTGCCGTCGCATGCACACAGCCATAATTGCGTTGAAGAAACCCAAATGGGTTGCGTGGAACATGCACATGGGAGCCCGCAAACACCGACGCCCTAGCAGGTACAATGTCGCTAACACGCATCGTTCTTCCAGATTTGGTCTTGTACTGACTGCCGTATCTGGTGGGGAACGTGATATCAATGTAAACGCCGGTGTCGAGCGAAATGGCTCTGGCATCAATTTGATTGTCTACATCCGCTTGGCTCCGTTCGTGCAAAAACGGGTTAACCTCAATGTACGTGTTATTGATGAGTTGGCCGTTGGCAGCGCGAAGAGTCGAAACATCCCCATCCAAAAACAGCGCCAGGTCCATGTCATCGTCCCACGGCAGCACATCTCCCGTATGAAGCCATCCCAACAACGACCCGAACACAACTACCCATTGCACGTCTATCAGCGTCGCATCAGCTAGAAGCTGCCGCAATGCCTGATGTTTTGCATGCAGGGTCATGTCCCCTCGAGAAAACCGCAGGTCCATGCCATGGGCTGCCTCGTGAAAAAACTTGGGATTACGATGGGTATTTGTTTGTATCGCGCAGGCAAAAACCATGGAAATTGCCAACATACCCTACTGTATTGCCACAAGTGATCGAAGTGCTTTATATAATTTAAAACCACGTTTGTGCAACTTACGCTACACCCGTGCATGCGCGCAACAGCACTATCGATTGGCAAGAGCAACTACCTGTGGGCTGGCAAGTTCTTGCGCTCCACCGGTTTTAAAGACGGGGTGAATTTCTCGAGTATATGCAAGCACCCGCCCTGTGCGTGAAGTGCACGGTGCAATGGAAGCTGCCGCTAGCACCAGCATTCAAGGTGCCCACCAGGGAAAGTACCACGATCTAAACCACAATAAACCAGAGGGCTTGTTTCGCTACCTAACAAAGGGCCCGGGAAAACATATCCTGTACACAAAACCCGACGTCGAAGTTGCGTACACACTGTCTGGCACCTACCATGAGAGCGAACTGCGTGATGACGGCGAATGGGTGGGCAACGCCACTGTAAAACCGGGCGAATTGTGGGAAGTGCCTGTTTACAAGGACGGCACTGCCCTGTTTGCTGGGAACAAATCGGCGCAGAAAGACCAGGACCACGACAATTACCGAATTGTACCCGTCCAGGACGGGGAGGACGTAACGCTGGAGTTTTATTTGATTGTCAGGATAAACAGCGGCAAGGTAGATAACACGCGGAAAGAGACGGTTAACACGTGGAAAAGGGTAGGAAGGAGCCACGGTGTAGAGGATCTAGCCAGTGCCACTGCACCACTCTAATGAAGCCACAAATTAAAGATACGCCTACCGAACAACGGAAGGTGCCTTTATGTATAAGCACCGGGGCATCACCGCGGCGGAGAGGCGCTTGCCACCATGAGTGAACTCACGTTCGAAATGCTTGCGCCCAAACTTCTCACGCTAGCCCACGCGTTATCGTTAACTGCCCTAGTGGCAATCACCATGTACCCCCACGAATGGGGGGCGCTGACAAACACCGGGAAAGACATCCTAGAAAAGTTAGAGGTGCCCGATGACCCTAAATCGGCCGGGTTCAATGAACGGTACAACTTGGTCCTGGAGTATGGCGACGACTCTGCAAAGGGGTTCGGGACGTACGTGTACGAGGTCAAGTGCAATGAGTACGAGGCCGCCGAGGGCAACTTTAAGAGCCACTGCAAGCAAATTAAAATGGAGCGACTGGTCTTTTCAGCTCTCATCGCCGTTGTGGTACTTTTTAAGGTTGCCGAGTTGATGAACCGGGAGACAATTGTGGGATATTCGTGCACCCCAAAGCTTTTAAGCAGACTTGGGGTACTTTTATCCGTGGTCATCTTGGCAATTTCGGCGCGCATATGTCACCTATTTCGAACCGACACGGCCAGCATCGGGCCCCTAAACTCGCACGGGCACACATACTTTGGCCTTACTGTCTTCTTTTCACTTGCTTTAATACTTGCTAGCGTTGGCACCATGGTGGTCGACAGCAAGAATGGCGTTGCAGATAAGTTTAAGTCGGTTACAGCGGGGAATGACATGGAGATGACTACTTTTCTGACGGAAGCCTAACACAAGAGTCGGCGACCGAAGTGGTAGAGCCGGTACCACCAAAATCCGTACCGCATGCCGTCGTAGCCCATCGGGGGGTTGCGTCTACGACGTGCCTCCGGCGGCGTCCTTATAGAAAGCGAGCCTGTTTAAGCTACCATTGCGGTGCGGGCAGAGTGCTAAATGGAAATAAACACGCCGTGGTTTGCGTTACTGAACAACGCAAGCCAAGAATCTTGCTTATGCCGTATTTTTTTACCCTGTAGTTCGTTAAACTAAGTTGTTACACGCATCAATGCAGATGCCTAGTCCATTTGGTAAAATACAGGACACGCGGATTCATTAATTTCCTTTTTCTTTCGTTATGGACCAAGAACAAAACGACCGGGGGACCGACGCGAAAAGGACAGCTGCACACAGCGGCTGCGCTGGCTTGGGCCAGACACGCCCGAACGTCTCCGGAGTGGCGAGCTCCATAGATGACCCGAAGGTCCCCCAAGCGCACGTTTACGACGAGGGGAAAGCCATTGCCCCGACCTTTTTGGCACCCGCCGGGCACTCTGGTGCGACTTTGCAGGCCTTCATTAATCTTCTCCGTGCATATGAACCCGGCCTTGCCGACCTAGTGTGGACTACAATTACTCCAAATGGGACGTTGCCTTCGATGGTCCGGTGCGATGGGTGCCATCTGTTCTTCCGCGCGTGCGATTTCACCTGTGGGTGGATGCACTGGGGTTTGAACAACGAGTTTTTTCTGCCCTTATCGAGCCACGCGCAGGGGAAGAAGGAGCGGGACCGCAGGTGGGTAGCACGTGCATGCCGCGCCCTTGCATGCCGCGAGCGGGTCGAAGATCATCGGACCGCCACAGCTATTCCGCCGATGTAGCGGAAGAAGTCCGGGTGGTTCTTCTGACTTTAAGGCACACTGAAGCTAGTCTAGGGCGCTTTTAAAACGTGCCCCTCAGTGCATGTGTTTAATTTGGTGCAAATATTAAAATAGGGTGATGTTTATATCGGCTGTATCCCACAATTGCACTCCCGGGGCATTAGTGTGCATATGTCAGCGCGAAACCCGTGTAATCAGGAGTACGCTTCCGTGGCCAAGTTGGTTAAGGCGTCCGACTGTTAATTGGAAGACCGTAGGTTCGAGCCCTACCGGAGGCGATCAGCGCCCTTAGCTCAGCTAAGGAAAGCATTGAACCCTTAATCCAAGGGTCGCGGGTTCAAGCCCCGCAGGGCGCTTTAAGGGGGATTTTTTTTTCTCGGGCATTAGACTTGGAATTGCCGGTGTGGCACACATTATTCTTACAGTTGTATAATCTCACTACCCTGGCTAACTCCGAGGCACGCCGCTTCCAGCTTGTAGGCGCTTCCCTTGTGTAATACCGTTGAGCGGCAGTAGGCGCACTTTGCACGCTCAACCTCGTGGACGCACGGAGGATGCAACCGTTCAAGGAGTATCCCGTACCCCCGCGACTACCGTTTGTGGCCGGCCAATCCAGTCACCGCAGCCGCCCCCTCAAGGTTGACGTCTATCTGCCGGTAACGGGTAGCCGTACAGCCTACACCTTTACCGGACAAACCCACTGGACAGTGCGTGATATCAAACGCACTCTCCAAACAGCTCTTGGCGTGCACAGCAACCTCATCAACTTCAATGTGCACGGGGCGCTCTTTGATAACGAGTGTCAAATGTGGCAGTGCGGCGTCGTTGGGTCGCGGGTCGCCATTTTTGTGACCTTTTTTATTCGGAATCATTGATCAATAAACCACTGCTTGAAAGTACTATCGCCCACAGCTCGCGAGGCAAAAATTGCAAGGGTGCCCCAGCCGCGCGTTCTAGCCGCAACTGGATCACGTACACCACCCACAACATACGGTAGATCGGCGCGGTCAAGCAGCAGACACGCCGGTGTTCTTTCCCCCACCGCAACGGCACGCTCACCTGGCCTGCCGCACGTGCTGCAACAACTCCCACAACCTTCTCCATCGTAATTACTCCGGCGTACTGCGGGGCGCTCGGGTGTGGATCGCGACCCCACACGACACACGCCCCCGCTCCCCCCGGCCCCCCCGGCTGCATCTCCGGCACAGAACGCCCGTACACTGCCATGGTGCCGCCGCCTGCGCGCCTTGCACAGAGCTCAAACTGATTGGTCTCAGGTAGATACGACACCACGTAGTCCAATTTGGCAAAGGGTTGTTCGGCACGAGTATCCCCGCGGAGAATCACGTCCACATCCGACGGCCCCATCTTTCCGAAGCGAGGCCGGCAACCCTCAAGAGTACCGTAAACGCCACTTGCTGCCTCTAGCCCCGGTGTTGTGACCCGAAGCAAGAATACGGCCGGTACCACGCCTTTGGCGGTGGGCGCCGGCGCCATTTTCCATGGTGACAGGGAACCCTTTCCGCATTTCTGCGACCGTGGGCACTCGCCGGTGACTCCTTGCGCAAGAATCGTATTTGGATCAGCCGAATGCCGCACCACCCACTCCCATGCCCTCGATGACCCCCCGGGCTGGGGGCGGCGTCGGGAGAGCACGTACGCGTCGCACGTTGACCGAAATCCGTAAACACTCATACGGGTAAAACTAAGCGGCTTGGCGCGAGCAGCGGGCACCACCATCCTCAGATCAATACACCGGCAAGGGCGCACGCGCGCCATTTTGCACTGATTTTGACCGGGGCGTCTGCAAGTCATTAAGAAGTGATTGTGTGAACAAAACGTGCAGTTTTTGATCTATTCAAAGCAGCTTACACAAAATATGCACAAATTCACATTTTATGTTAAAACGCGCATATTATGTGTTTTCCGGAACCTCTTGCTGCGGGGGTTCCGCCACTGACCGGCTTAGCGACGGCACACTTCGGGAGGCTGCGTTCCAGAAACCGCATAGGTGCTGATCCACCGCTGCACAAGTTCCTGACAGTCGCAACCTTCAAGTTCGCTCCTCAGAACACCACGTTCCAAAGGTAACAGAATGGTACGCCACCGATGCAAGAAGTACGAGAACAGAACCGGAAACGCAAACGCACATTTTGCACGGCAACAAGCGCGAAGCACGGAGAATGCGGTGCCAAACCCGGATGTAATTACACGAGCATATCTTACGGATCGTCTCCTCCAAATGGGGATTGCTACTGAAACAATTGCTGCGTGTCACTCCCCGGAGGGACTAATTGAATTGGCTCTTTCCGCACGGATCCCGCCGCCCGCCGTAGGCAGTGACGCACTCTGCTGGGTACTGCTGCTGCTAATGATGGCCGCTAGACTTTTATTGTTGTTGGCATAGCCGTCTTAAACCTTGGCGTACATCACATTAAAGTACATGCCGTTTTGGGAGCCCTGCCCATTGCGCATCGCCGACTCGGCAATGACGTACAGCACCACAAGAACAGCAAACACCCCCCCTGCAACGGAAAATGCCCATGACAGCATAGCGGCAAATACTGCAGCCGCCAGGGTCGCGGTGCCCATGCGGCGAGAATGATGGTGGGACACCATGAGTGAGATTAAGAAAAGGTAGAGCGCCAGACGCCCTGTCGCCACCCACGCCGAAAGCTCGTTGGCCGAATCGCTGTTGTGATCCGAGTGCACTGGCCCTTCAGACTTGCCTGTTGCCGGCATGGGGCAAGTTCGGCTCAATGAATACCTCATAATGCCCGAAACGCGAACCTCTTCTGCGATCATGAAGATTAAGAGAGTTGCAATTATCCAACCGTGCACAACCGTGTCCCAGTGCACCGAGTCGCGCGAGACTGCCTTGATTATGACGGCCGCCTTGGCCGCGATGGCAATTGCAAGCCACGGCGAAGACCAACCCGCCCATGCACCCGCTCGTTCATACGTAATGGGCGCCATGAGATAATCAGTAAAGGGCTTGTTGCGCATGTCCCCCACTGTGACAGCGTACGGGCCGGCGGACCCAATACTGAAATTTAGCATCTCCCCTCCCGTTGAGCACTCGGTAGCACCGTACTGAACAACTGTTTCCAACTCAACGCCCTCCCATGCCAGTCGCTCTCGTTTGAAGGGGCACCCGTCTATGAGGTATGAATGAGCACCATCACTATCTTGCCGGACGTGCGGCTCTGCCACAGTAAGGTGCGCCAAGCTTGACGATGTAAACCGCAGGGCGCGGGCAACCCCTGTGTTTGCGCCCGGCACATGCACCTCAAAAAACGCACGAGTCGCCGCGGCATTGGCCCGAGAAGACGGCGGGCATGTAATATGGAACTGACGCTCGCCCGGTTTGAAGTAGTGCACCTGCGAGCTTGCCCCGGCTTCTGGAAATTTGATCAGACTTGTAGCCTCCCCCTCAAACACACTAGCCGATTTAGACGCCGGGCTTCCGCTCACGACAAACAGCCCCAACAGCGGGGCCACCATCACCATCACCATTGCGCAGCCAACGTCAGTAGATGCGGGATGAACCGTGCACATATAAGACGGCCCGCTCAGCCTGGAGAAGCCCCCCCCCCCCCCCCCCCTTCTTCTTCCCCATCTGTTTTCCCGCATTCAAAAAAATAACGATCATGGCGAGATTTGAACTCGCAACCTTCGGCTTAACAGGCGATAATGGTGACCGGTCGGATCGTACTAGACGAACAAATTTGTTGGTCACCGTTTTTACGATGCGCTAACCAATTGCGCCACATGATCTTCTGCTTTAGAATTAAGCACCCGTCCCTTAAATATTGAATCTGGATACCACGTAGCTGCAATTGTGGGTCAGTTTAACATATGACGGGCATATTGGGATTGGGTGTACCCCCTAGGGGTTTCTAGTAGCAATATTACTGCCTCCAGCGCCAGGGAGGAGAGGCTGCCGACAATTGACAGCAACCCGGGAGAGTGCACAGTACAGCCGTACACGTGCGCCGGCTCGACTAGAATGCAGTAGGTGGATATGATGAGCGCGGCATCGCCGTGGAGCCCGCCCAGCTTCGTTATCCAGTTTTTCCGCGGGGTAAACGGCTGCATCCAAAGATATTGGCCAGCCCAGTGCAGCGCGCGCAACGCCGGGTAGTAGTGCAAGGCAAAGTTGCCGAACGTGTAGACCCACGGCCCCAGGTCGTCGTAGGTTTCGTTGAGCATGCCACATTTCATCAGGGACATAATGACAACGGCCGTCAAAATCAAGGTGGATGACACCACAGCGGTGACAATCACGCGGCGGACGTATGGGTCGCGGCCGCCGAGAACACCGATCGACGCCAATCCCGCCAAGAGGATGCCAACTCCCCACCATGTAAAATGGGTCGGGTCGCCCGCCGCTACAAGAGCAAGTATTAACACGGTTGCTTCCAGCACCCAATAATGCATCTCGCGCGCGTGCAACAAGCCACCGTGTTGGGCGGCGGAAATATGCATGCATGGCACACCAGGCTCACTTTCAACCCGCTGAGCATGGGTTGGGGCCTGGCAAAAAAGGACCGCATCGCCCTTCTCGGCCCACTCGTGTGCCGGCCCGCCTGCAAGGGCAGCACCTCGACCGTGGTCGTTGATATGCCGGCCGCCATTCGCCTGTACGCGCGAGGCTCACGGGGCCCGCAGGAGATAGTAAGCCAAGTGGTCCGGGTGGCCACGCCCGCGGCCGTCGAGCGCTTTTTTGCCGTATATGACAAGGCGGGTGCCATGCCCAAGATCCGCAGCCTTTGCAGCGCCTCACGGTACAGCCGCATCGTCCCGCACACGGCAGACGAGGAGCGCGACTTGCTGGAGGCCACCAAGGACGCCGTGCACCATTTGCCCGCCAGAAAGAAGGCCGTTGACTACGATGCGATGTTTAAGCCGGGGAAAACCAAAGAGCGCATGTGGGAAATCATGAACGCCGCCACGTGGCACGCGGTGGCCTCCCGCTGCAAACGCATGTACGCCGAAGTGCACGGCCCCGACGGCACGGTCCATACGATTAACGGGAAGGACCGCAGCCACGGGGCCGCGTTTAACCACACGTACCAAACGGAAACGGCCGGTCTGGGCGAGGCGGACCTCGCCACGTTTCGGATTGCCGCGCTCGAGGCTCGGGGCGGCCATAGCGTCACGCTGCGTTCCGTTGACACGGACCTCATCCTGCAAACGGTGGCGTCGGGCACGCTTGACGGCACCCCCTTTGTTCCGGAGAAGCAATTCCTTCTGCGGCTTAAAACCGAGACGATTGACGGGCAGGCCTTGGTGGAGCGCTTTGGCGGCGACGACCCGAGCAAACGTCTCAGCGCGGCATTTTGGATGATTATGGCCGGCGGCACCGATTATTCCAAGCCGGCGTCGGACCAAGGCTACCTCAAGAACGCACTGGCACAGCTGGCAGTTGGCGGTGACGCGCCAGCATTTAAGGTAAGCGCCGGCAAAACCATCCTCCTTATTTCAAAGATATTGTCGACCCTGAGCAAGGTGAAACGTCGGAAGATCAAGGGTGGGGTGGCCGGGAAAAAACGGGCCGCGCCCAAACCGTCGCGAACGCTCAAAACTACCATATTTGAAGCTGCTCGAAGTGCGGTCTACTACGGAGGGATCTGCCCCACCGGCGTGATTCCAAACCAATGGTCCCTGGCGGAGCAAAAAGTGCAGCTGCTGCCGTAAATGCCACCATTATTTTTTTAGGGTGAGTACATTGTAAAAAAAGAATGGTTCGGATACACGGAAACTGAGTCAAACGCCAAGCTGCACCGCTATCTCGGACGGCATGCTCGCGCGCGCACACTCTAGCAGCGGAAATCCCACGGTAGGAGCCTGCGTGCGCGGCCACCCATCGGCGCCTACTTCGCCCGCGGCCAGCTCGGGACAGTCGCTTACAAAATCCATCATCTGATTGCGAGCGTCAACAATGAACGGGGCGTTGTCAATTTCGAGCACACGGTCACTTTGCGGGGACAACGTGGCGGCAATTGTATCCCTGGTCGCGCGCCCGTAAGCGTCCGCGTGCGCCGCCGCCCACCTCTGCCGCAGCACATTAACCCGGGCGACGTTATCTGCAAACACGCGCACTTGACGAAGTACCGACGCAGTCAGTTCCAGCGTACTCGTCGGCGACCGCAGCACATCGATAGCGTTTTCCATTTGATGCTGAAGCTTGGCCATCCCCTGCGCCTGCCGAGTTAGCCGTCGCACCTGATCGCCCGCCTGATCCAGGAGCTTCGCCGTTTGCTCGGTTGCCGATACAATTGCCGCAGCAACTGCCAAGTTGTGGTCCGCCGGAAGTGTCTTGATCACCGTCGCCAGATTCTTCAGCGCAATTGCGTTCAACAGCACCACACGCGCAAGAGCGCCGATCTGAACCTTGCCCGCGTGCGTCATGCCGCCAATCCGCCCGGCCTTCTCCAGCAGCCGCGTGCCCGGCAGCCCCAAGATCAGGCACGCCATCGGGCCCGTGGTGTACCCGGCCACCCCGCCCATGGTAAGCCCGGCCAAGTGGAAAATAGATACTGCCCACTTGAAATTCCGTCCAATCGATGCCAACGCCGCCAGCCCTTGTTTGACGGTGAAGCGGGCGTCTGGTCCGCGTGGAACACCTGGCTGATTCAAGTGCGATCGCCACCGTCGCAGCCTGGCCAACGCCTGATTGGCAGTAGGAAGCGGCGCAAACTCGGACACTCCCAGCTCCCTGGGCCCTCGGACCCGAGGTTGTTTCCGTTCGGGCCTAGATTTCGTCCTGGCCATGGTGATTGGGTAGTGCGAATGCAATTGTGAGGATAAAAAGCTAAACTTCCGGCTTAATTGTTTATCGGACTACGTGTCACGAATGGCCTTCCAATATTACAATTAATAATAACTAACTCAATCCATCAAAATTTATCAGGTGCTCTCGATGTAGTAAGCCGCAAGCTAAGTATATTCTACCAGTTGTCAGTATGCACAATAGGGTGGTCACTCACAATGCCTGTAGAACCCCCCCCCCCCAA
>Ga0209634_1002299_pt1 | contig 13416 bp, 20 predicted proteins | sample LinPmetageLP40_FD_184043 | JGI IMG/M metagenome (GOLD analysis project Ga0209634, IMG submission 184043) | Marine viral communities from the Pacific Ocean - LP-40 (SPAdes) (version 2) | ecosystem: Environmental > Aquatic > Marine > Oceanic | place: Pacific Ocean | collected 2010-08-26
GTACCTTTAAGAGATATGTACTGGTGATAGTGACCTAGTATTACATAGTCTATAGTTTTGTTTTGATTGTTATACTCTTGCTTAATCTTTTGGACACCTCTAGATATAGGGCCAAGCATACCTACAATACCTGAGCCACCAGCTACACCTAAACGATCTCCATGTGTCAACAAGTAACTGACACCATAGATCTTATATACTGTATCGAACCCACTAGGAATTTGAAACTGTATACGGTCATCATTCTTAAAATGCCTAGACAATAAATTGTATAGCATCCAATCGTAATTAGTTTTGGCGGCTTGCTTATGTCTGTATTGTTTATATGTTCTTGAGTGATTACCAAATGTACAAGGTACAAATACTTTACCGAATACATCAGCAAACTTTTCTAGTCCCCATGACAATTGATCTATCAATTCAAGAACGTGTTCTATATTAGAACCATCATTGTTCTCTGCGAGTTCATCATGTATATCTCCTGATATCATGTCACCACCTAGAGCCACTACAATTCCTGGGTAGTTAGGGTTAACCATGTGATTAGTACATAGGTCAATGGTAGTCTCAATAACTGTACGTAACCTACGTGAGGCTATGTCTCTATCATATTCATTGATACCATTCACGGCTTCCTTGTCCACTACTTCGCCCCAATGAAAATCAGATAAGAAGATAGTAGGTACTCCAGGTGCCCCCTTCGCAGGGCTAGATTTAGTGAGCCACTTAGGTGGTTTAGCTACATGCTTATCAGCTTTGATGAGGCTGTCTTTAAGTCTTTGATGTGAGACATTCTCTTTGGCTAGTACTTCGACCTGCCTTTTAAGTATACGCATCTCTGCATCATGTTCGAATTGTTTTTCTATGAGTGCGGCTTCCGCATCAGGGGGCACCATTGTGGGTTTAATCCCTTGTAGTTGTGCCTGTTCTATTCGTTCTATTAGGGTGGTACGCGGAATGCCTAGCGATCTGGCAGCTGCTGCCTTGTTTCCTTTGGCAGAAATCACCGCGTTTAGTGCGTCGATTAGTTTATTTTTCATGTATAGTTCTCCTGTAGATTGTGGATATTACCACGTTTTTTACCCCTTGTCAACAACTTTCTCTAATGCTATAATATCTGTATGGAAAAGATAACAGACGAGATAGTGCTTGCTGTACCTACTGTAAAAGTTGGTGGGGATGCAGTTAAAGTGGAAGACGAATCTGACGATTCATAACAACCCCCAAACAACAAAGGAATAAAATGGTAAATAAATATTTTAAGAATAAAGGCAAGGCTATTTCTAGCGCAGCCAAAAACAGAACAACAAGTAACGTAGTTAAATCTAAAGGCCCGAAGACAGAAGGCGTTAAAAGAAAGACTACAACTAAAAAGACAGGACCTGATCCTTTAAAGTTAGCTAACCCTAAGAAGAAAAAAGAAAATATGCTTGGTGCTCCAAAGAAATTGCTTGATAAAAAATCTAAACAAAGTTTTGGCGAAGCTTTTAAAGCCGCTAAGAAAGCTGGCGTTAAAGAGTTTGAATACAATGGTAAGAAGTACGCCGCTGTAACTAAGGACGAAGTTAAGAAGGCTGGATTCAAAGATGGTAAAAAAGATTTAGGAAAATATCTTAACACTAAACTAGGAAACAAAGCTAGATAATAATGGCTATGTCCAGAGCTAGTCTATATCAGACTACCAAAAATAAACCTAAAGCAAATGCTCCAGGAGGTAAGAAATTATCTCCTAAGCAAAAAGCTATAGCAAATAAAGCTGCTCCTAAAAATAAAATAACAGGTGCAGATTTTAAAGCTATTAGGAACCGAGGTAAAAAAAGAGTTAAGCCTGATGGTGGTCCTGTTAGCATGTCACCTAAGCTGAAGAAGGTAGTTAGTTATGTCCGCAAAAAAATCAACAGTAAATAAAGCAGGTAATTATACCAAGCCTACTATGAGGAAAGCTTTGTTTAATAGGATAAAAGCTGGAGGCAAGGGGGGTTCCCCTGGTCAGTGGTCTGCAAGAAAAGCGCAGATGTTAGCCAAGTCTTACAAAGCAAAAGGAGGAGGTTATAAATCATGATGAAATATATTAGAGCAATCGTCTGCAATATCTTTCACATTAAACAATGTGACTGTACTAAGCCTACAAAGAAAAAAAATAAAAAAGGTTTCTAATGCCTGGTCTTAAAAAACCACAAAGAAGTTTAAAGGCATGGACTAAACAGAAGTGGCGTACCAAATCAGGTAAGCCCTCTACTCAAGGACCGAAGGCGACAGGTGAGAGATACTTACCTTCATCTGCTATTAAGAGCTTATCAGCTAGTGAGTATGCTGCAACATCTGCTGCTAAAAGAAAAGGTAAAGCCCAAGGTAAACAATTTGTTGCACAGCCTAAGAATATTAAGAAGAAAGTTAAGAAGTACAGGAAGGTATAATAATGAAACCAAAAGCAAAAGCAAATGTAAAGAAGGTAGTTGCAGGATTAGGTAAAGCCGTTAAGGCCCACACTGCACAAAGAAAACTTTTAAAAGAAGCACTTAAAAATGGTGGACCCAAGAAAAGTAAAGGGTAAAAATTTATGTTAGATAAATTATTAGGCGGAGGCCTTGTTAAAACAGTAGGATCTATAATAGATTCTGTTCACACAAGTGAAGATGAAAAGAATAATGCAAAAATTAAACTTAAAGAAATTGAAGCCACACTTAATCAGGCACAGAGCCAAATCAATTTGGCAGATGCTAAGTCTACTTCTGGTGGTATCTCTGGTTTCTTGCAGCGTTCATGGAGACCGCTCATTGGATTCTCCTGTGCTCTCGCAATCGCATGGGAATATGTCATTAAGAATTTTCTCATATTCTTTCTAGCAGTATTCGATGTACAAACACAAGAGTTACCTGCACTAGACATGGGTACATTGATGCCCTTAGTCATGGCTCTCTTAGGAATGGCTGGCATTAGAAGTTTTGAGAAAGTAAAAGGGGTTGCTAAGTAATGAAAAAAAATTTAGAGGAGAGAATAAAAGAACATGAAGGGTTTAGATCTTTCATTTATAAAGACTCACTTGGTAAGGCTACGATAGGGTGGGGCCATTTGATAACAAAGGAGGACGACTATGAAGAAGGCATTGAATATAGTGTGGATCAGCTTGAAGATACCTTTCAGCACGATCTGGAAAATGCTAGCCAGGGCGCTATGCGTATTGCTGCGGATTGTGATATCCACATTAACGAGCATAGAGCAGTGGTTTTCGAAGTTCTAATCGAAATGGTATTCCAACTTGGTGAAAGCGGAGTTAGGAAATTCAAGAAGTTCTTATTGAACTTATCCAAACTTCAGTACAATGGTGCGGCAGATGAGATGCTCGACTCTAGGTGGAGTAAACAAACTCCGCACCGTGCTGAGGAACTCTCTTCAATAATCAGGGCACAAGCTGATGCTTAAGTGGGTACTGCTTGCTCAACTTTGTTTACCTGGTGGTGAATATGAAGAGAAGAGTTGCGTAAGAATTATGGGTGAACCTGTACACGCAAGCTTTGACACTTGTATGTTTGAAGGATTTGATATAGCTCAAGAGATTGAAGATATCTTTGTTGATGGTGGCGGATTCTACTACAATTGTGTGGATACTTTTTCTATTGACACATTAGATAAGTACAGAAGCTAATGTCATTTCTTGTAGCTAACATACCACCGACTGAAGTTCTTGTTAAGAAGGAATATCTCTATGACTTTGAGAAGGGGCACGGTGAATACGAGCCAGGTATATGGATAACAGTTAAGTCTATACAGGGTAGAGCCCTGTACTTTGAGACATATCTCTATGAGACTGGCGCTTTATACGATAAGCTTCCTATATCCGCGTTCGTTTGGAAAGAAACCAAAGAAGAGATGCAGCTGGAAGACCTTGAATTATGGGACGCTTTTAGCTATCACATCTCAATTATACAAAAGGTGAGTGTAGGGTCAGGTAAATGTAAATACAAGGCTCCTAACGGGAATTTTTATTTTGGTGAGTATTTATACACCATAGATAGTTGTCATCCTGAGTACAACATACCAGATGTGGGGTATTCTGAGATACCTACACAGCATAAGTCTTTTAATATTATTCAATTAGACAATGGATACTTCGCTGCTCAGCCTAATAACCGCGTCATATTCTATGACAAATCTTTATCACCTAAGAAGATGAGGTTCCCTGATTACAAGGTATCTACTATTGAGTATGGTGTTGAGAGTAAATCTAAGTATACCGCAGGTGACGATAACAATTTCTTCTATGAATTTAAAGAGCAAGACTAGGTAGTTTTCACTACCCAGCTTCTCTGATCTATTGACTACTTGATGTAGTTTCTAGGAAAGACTTTAAAGTCTCTGTAGTAGGCTAATGCCCATTGCCAATCATCTTTATACTCGTTCTTGACAAACAGTTCGAGTTCTTTTTCCGCGCTAGTATTTTTAGTTTCAAACATATTGATAAACTTATCAATAGATAATCTTGTCATACTAAACACATTGTTCTTTACGTTTTCCATAGTTTCTCCCGTTTGGATATCTCGGCTAAGGCTCTCCAATAGTCCTTATCCTTGATCGAGAGTCTATCAAACTTGAAGCGTTTAGTCAACTGGAAATTAGTGAATGACTGGTATAGCGTTTTTGCAAGGCTGTCGTATGGTGTGGTCTGTGGGTAAGTAAACTGTTTCATTTTATCTCCTGAATAAAAAAAGGGCAGACTTTTCAATCTGCCCTTCACTCGGTGTGGAAGTTGAGTATCCCCAAACTTTCCTTAAATATTTCATCTAAGGCTCGAAAGGTTCTTTGTGCCCCCCACTTATTAAATTAAGTATAGCATAGTTGATACTATTTGTCAACATTAAAACGCATCAGACCAGTTACCTTGTACTGCACCCTTGGCATACTCAGTTGATCTAGTCTCAAAGAAGTTCTCATGTGCCTGTCCATTGACTACATAGTCTACCCAATCTAATGGGTTTTCTTTGACACCATAGTTAGGCTTGAGTCCTAGCTGTAGTAATCTTCTGTCTGCCATGTAGTGTATATACTTCTTTACATCGTCAGCAGTCAGCCCTTCAACAGGTCCTTGGTTAAATGCCAGGTCAATGAACTTCTCTTCGAGAGTTACCATATCCCTACATATATCGTAGAGTGACTTCTTAAAGTCATCATTCCAAAGCTCTGGTTGTTCATCTAGTATAGTATGAAATAGCTTTAACATATTTTCTACGTGATGGTTCTCATCTCTGATAGACCATGCAACAATCTGCCCCATACCTTTCATCTTACCAAACCTTTGAAAGTTTAACAGCATGATGAATGACCCAAACAATTGTAAGCCCTCACCAAATGCAGAGAAGACTGCCATGTCTCTGATAACTTTTTGATTATCATTACCACCCTTACTCTCCCATAAATAATTATGTTTGTCTGCCATCTCTTTGTATTCTTGAAATGCTTTGTACTCTCTGTCATCCATACCTATAGTATCGTTAAGTAAAGAGTAACTGTGCGCATGGTTAGCCTCTGATGTAGCAATAGCGGATAACATCATACGCACTTCAGGTTTTTTAAACATGGGTATATACACATCCATATAGGCCTGTGCTATATCTACATCACCTTGTGTAAAGAAAGTTAAGATTTGTTTTACTAAGTTTTTTTCTGGCTCACTCATCTTTGAGTTCCAGTCATTCACATCTTCATGTAATGGAACTTCACTAGGTAACCAGTGCATCTTCTGTTGTTGATCGTAAGCTTCGAAAGCCCACGGGTATTCAAACGGTTTATAATATTCTCGTCCTTCAAATACTGACATTTATTTCTCCTTTGTTATTTACGCTTGACATGCAACACACTCTTCTTCTGTTTGGAAGTCAGGGCGTACTGTACGTTCAATCTTTGTTGTTAAGTTTTCTACCTTCTTTAATGCTTGGCTTCTTAAGTAGTATAAAGTCTTCACTTTATTCTTCCATGCTCTGAAGTGTATTAGATGTAACTCTTTAGAGTTGACATCAGGTCTTAAAAATATATTCAAGCTTTGCGATTGGCATATAAATTGTTGCCTGTCTCCTGCAAATTCTATTAATATATTCTGATCCATTTCAATAGCAGTTTTAAACACACGCTTATCTTCTTCTGTTAAGAAGTCAAAGTGTTGAACACTACCACCATTAGTAGTAACAGATTTCCATACTTCTTTATTGTTTCTATTGAGTTCTATCAATCTTTTCTCTAGATACTTGTTACGTATTTCAAACGTACCTGTCAAAGTTTTCTGAGAAAAAGAGTTAGCTCGCATAGGTTCTACCGATGGAGAAGTACCCCCACAGATAATAGATGAAGATGCATTAGGCGCAATAGCGATCACATGGGAGTGTCTTTTGCCCGTGCCCTCCATATCTGAAGGGGAACCTCTCTCAGTTCCCAACTTATAGTTTGCGAGTTGAGCTTGTTTGTTTATATGCTTGAAGATATTGTGGTTAATATCTTTAGACATAGGACCATCAAAGGGCAAGCCTTTCTTTTGGAAGTATGTATGTAAACCCATAGCCCCCAGTCCTATAGCACGCTCATGACGTGCACTGTTCACGGCTTTCCACATATACTGTGGAGCATTGGCTATGAAATGTTCAAGAACATTATCAAGCATACGTACCAAATCCTCTATGAATAATGGATTGTCTTTCCACTCATCATAAAATTCTAAGTTAGTAGAAGACAAACAACATACTGCAGTTCTATCCATAGCAGTAGGTAATGTAATCTCTGAACATAAATTAGAATGATTAAACTTTAAACCTAAATCTTTTTGTGATTGAGGTAGTGCTTCATTAACTGTATCAACAAAACAAAGATAAGGTTCTCCTGTTGCTACTCTTGTTTCTAATATTTTAATCCACAACGTACGTGCATCTATAGTATTAATAACTTGTTGAGTATGTGGATCAATTAAATCCCAAGGCTTTCCATCTTGTACTGCTTCCATAAACTTATCTGATATATTAATACCGTGATGTAAATTTAAATTCTTTCTATGTATGTCCCCACCAGTTGGCTTACGCATCTCAATAAATTCTATTATCTCAGGATGTGCTACATCCATGTAAGCTGCATAGCTTCCTCGTCTCGTTGCTCCTTGATGGAAGGCAGTCATCTGAGAATCAACCACATGCATGAAAGGTATCACTCCTGTAGTTTTGTTACCAATGCTGGTTGCCATTCCTTGTGATCGAATTGCTCCCCAGTAACCGCCTATTCCTCCACCCATACTAGACAACCAAATGTTTTCTGTGTAGTGATCTGCTAATCCTTCTCTCGAATCATCCACGTAGTTTAAGAAACAAGATATAGGTAACCCTCTTGTGGTGCCCCCATTAGATAAGATAGGAGTAGCGAACATAAACCATAGCTTACTCGAGTAATCATATAACCTTTGAGCATGTGCTTCATCGTCAGCAAAGGCTATTGAGGCTCGTGCGAAAGCGTCCTGTGGACTAGCCTCTGTCGGTAACATATACCTGTCTTTCAGTATCATTTTACCTGCTGTTGTCAAGAGGTTATCGCGTGAGTAGTCTATATTTATTTTCATTTTTTCTCCTTTAAGAATGTTGTGTTTGTAGAGGGTCGAACTTTGCATTGTATCATACTGATCAAATGTGTTCAAGTGCTTTAGGAAAAACAACCCCATCTTTTACTTCAATGTAGCCTGAATCTTCCATAGCTTTCACTGTTTGTTCCAGTTCGCCAGGGTTAGGTATCTTCCTTAGCAACTCCCTCTTGAATTTCTTTAAGTGAATATACTTATTGCCGTTAGTTATCATAGTATTTTTAAACCACACACTCATATCCTGTGCAATCTTACCAGTCCTACCCATACCAAAACCTGCCAATGCTTTAGGCATGTGCTCTTCTACCTCAAACATAATGTCTTTAGTACGTTGCCAATGATCCCATGTGATAACTCTACTAGGGCTATTGGATGCTGATACAGACAAGGCTATCTTAATAAAGTGAGATACTCTACGTTGAGCATACTCCGCAAGGTTAGGATCAGTAGGCTCAGGTGTTAGACCTGCTTCAATGTCTTGATTGATCTTGTCAAATGCAGTAGGATCAAAGTGGGCTGGTCCGTACATCTTAGATATCTCTGATAGATCTTCTCTTAAATTTACAACAGTCTGATCATCAATTCTTTTTTGTAAAAGAGACTGAGGAATTTTCGGACCGTCATAAAACACAGGAATAATTCTAGATAGTAAACCTTGAGACCTAGCATCTTCGGGTAAGTTATCTACAAACTGTTCAGGTGTAGCACATGCTATCCAATTCAAACATGGTCCTTTGATAATGTATTCACCTGATGTCTTAGTCTTATGTGAGTATTCTTCTTTACTATCCCACATATCTGTAAGAAACATTTGTAAATATCTCTCATGCCTTGATAAGAATGTACCAAGTTCAGATGTTACTAACGTCATAGACCCATCATGAAACTCTTCATTAGGTGTAGACAATCTCATATCCCAACGGGAAGACTTACACATATCAACTGCTAACTTCTCAGGAGTTATCCTATCTTGTATACAATACAAAGGATAGTCTCTCATACCATACTGATCTAAGCCTGAGTTGAATTGTTCATGATCAGGTTGTGATCCAGGCGGTGTTGTTAGCTTACTAAATATCTTAGTATATGGTAGGACTAGGCTAACAGATTTGTTACGACCAGGTCCAGCAATCATGACAACGAATATATTAGATCGTATATCGTAGTTCGCCATAGGAAACCAGACACGTCTACCCAGAGCACCTGCGACTGATGATAGCGCTGCCCATCTCCTAAAGATTTTAGGGATAGGACTATCTGAACTAGCTTCAACGCAAGCTTCTATATAATCCTTATATATTCTAGTCATGTTTCTCCCATACTTTTAGATCCTTCCATGTGTTACCTACCTCAGCAACAGAAGGAATAATTAATTCACGGTCTCCCATCTTAATAGAATTAGTCATACAATTTATGACCTCGGGCATAAGTTCATCAACCCTATCAGTAGGCACTTGACCTAAGATAGCATCGTGAACTTGCCCAAGAACCTGTACCCCTCTACCTTCGAGTTCTCTCCACACACGATAGAGTCCCATGTTTAATAGGTCTCCGATAGTAGACTGGGGTACATAGGCAATGGCTTCACGCAACGTAGATGCATCATTGAGTCTTCCCCAAAATTGTCTGCGTCTACCTAGTGGTGTTGTCAGTGCCCCCTCCTTTTCTAAATCTTTAAGCACATCACTGTGCCATGTCTGTATCCCAGGGAATGCCCCTTGAATACGTAAATACTTCATCTTATCGCCAAACTCTACACCATAAGAAGCTAACTCATCAAAGCCACCACGCGGATCTTGCTTATGCCAACGAGCAACTGAGTCAACAGGTATCACACCTCCGTAGTATAGTAATTGAAATCTTGTGGCATGTGATATCTTAATCTTTAGATGCCTACCTAATGAGGTAGCAGACAATCCATAGTTAGTACCATGACCTGCTCGCTTACATATATCTCTGAAGGTATAGTGTAAGTAGAAAGGTTTGTCGGCTAGAGCACGCTCTTGTTTCGCGTCCCCACTCCAACCCATATTGGGCCATACCATTTTAACAACTGTAGTATGTAGGTCACCACTCTCACATGCATTAATGTAACCTTCATCACCTGTAAGGTATGCAACCACACGAGACTCAGCCTGTTCAAGGTCAGCGTAGAACATAGTCATACCTGGATCAGGTACGAAGATTGCACGCAAGTCTTTCGTAATGTTTTGTAAGTTAGTACCTGTACCCCAAGGAGATTCTGATGATGACCATCTGCCTGTCTCAGTGCCTGCCACATTATAAGAACAACGTATCCTGTTGTCGTTATCTCTAGTAGTTTCTAATACGTTAAGTTGTTTATCAATGTCACGTAGTGCCATGATAGTATTACAGAAAGGTCTTGCCCTAGGATACTCTGAACGTAAATGTTCTAGTGCTTCTCTATCTGTAGAAACTTTTTGCTTACCTTTTTTGTATGCAATAACGGGAGGTAGGTTCAGTTGTGTATAGAATAAATCCATCAACTGTTTTGGCGAGGCATGATTTAGATCCTTACCTGTCACCGCATTGGCAAATAGATTAAGCATGCGCTCTAGCTTGAGCCTCTTGTCTTTGAGAGGGGCACGCATTTTCACAACCTTATCATTGTCCACACGCAATCCTCGTAGCATCATAGCCATCGCAGGCTTGAGACTATCTAATTCAAACTGATATGTCTTGGTGGTTTCTTCGTCTAGTTCTTTTTTAATCTTCTGCCAAATCTCTAGAGTAACGGCGCAGTCTAATGCACAATACGTCCAAAGAGTTTGTTCAGAATCGAGTTCAATATTTTGTATATCTACGTTCTTGATTATCCTCGCCATTGCTTTTGTCTCCCATGTTAATTATTGATAGTCACGTTCTATTATCATATCGATATAGTGTTTAGCTTTTTCTAAGTCTTGCTTGCCTCCCTTAAGGTTATGCCTACATATATACTTGATGGCGTTGCCTTCAGCAAAAGGTAATCTGTTTTGATTAGTAAACTGTGCAGGTTGTATTACAAAATTTTTATAATGCTCACCACCAATCTGCTTGTCTAAGCTAGTGTATTTATAGTTATCGTATTTGTATTTGTCTCTTGTGTATTTATCTGTAGAGCTCATTCTCTCCTCCTACTATTTTATATATCTCGTCCCTCACTTCTTTGGCATTTAGTTCTGCGTACTCACAGACGACACTAAAGTCTTCTGACTTACCACGCAACCAAATCTTTGCCTTCTCTTTGTTTGCTTGAAATTCTCTTGCAATATTATCAGTCATAAAATCTATCAAAGCTTGATCTATAACAGCCCTCCACAGCCGCACTTCCTTTTCAATAGTTACCAGTTCATGTGGTATATGTAACTCCGAAAAGTATGGAGCTCGTTTCATTTATATTAATCATTCTTTCCTAGTACTCTTTGAAAACTTAGCCATAGTTTTCCAAGCACCCTCGTTAGTATAGATGGAGCCTAAATACCCCAGTCCTTTTTGTTGCTCAGGCTGAAGGGAATGTTGTGCGTGCATGGTATCATGTACCACACCTGCCACACGTATTCCCTTTTTATATTGTAACCACGAGACATCATACGTTTGATTCTGTGCTACCTTAGTTATCTTATCGTCCTCTAGTATTTTCTTAATCCAATCCCACGCTTTGAGTTCGTCTCCGTAAGCAGTCCAATAGTTTCTAAGCTTTTGTCTCTCATCTCTGAAAGGTATTACAAGAGCAACCCTATCACTAGGAGCAAAGCCAATGCAAGTAATGTCACCTGAAGCGGTCTCGATGTCAAAGCTAAGAGGTACATCACTGTTCCCCCTTTGTATAAATTTGTCTTCAAACTTTTGAAGATCTTCGATAGTTGGTTCAATCCATAACTCTCTTTCTATTATTTTTATTTCTTTTGATTCAGATTCTAGTATTGCTTTCTTTATATCCGCAAGTACTATAGGTCTGAAGTCATAGTTTCTAACTACGGCACTAGGACTATACGTAGGAAGTACTTTGATGCTCTCACTTAGAGTTGTTGCATTCAATATGGTTCCCCTGTAAGTACCTACTTTGTCTAGTCCTGTCAGCGCCCATAACGCTAAGCTACCCATAGCAATAATGATATTAGGTTGCGCAGCATTAAGCTCGTTTGCCAATCTCTCTACGTCAGATTCTTTATCTTCTTTAAGATATCCAAACCCACTCACAGAATATTTACTACGCCAGTCTGTCGTCTTACACTGCGCTTTATAATCTGCGCGGTTGTGAAAGAAATGTGCTGGGTTTTCTTGAGCAGGCTTGGTTGAGATTGCGTATGTTAGCAAGCAGTTCTCCACACCTATGTCTAATATCTCGACTAGCTGATTGAACATTCGACCAGCAGAACCTGTCATAATTTTGCCTAGTCTGGCTTCATCATTCGTAGGGAAGTCAAAGACGAAAGCAATTTTACATTGCAGACCATTCTTTGGTTTCTGAGACGGAACTGGTTTAAGAACTGCGTGCTGTGACATGGTTAGTTACTCAGTATTCTTTTTACTGAGGCTTGTAAGATATCTTTATTCTTACCTACCATCTCATGTTTGACAACTCCTTTAAAGGATTTGCCTATTGCCATCTCTAGCAATTCACCATAAGGTAAGTCATCTACATGACCCAAATCAATCCCTGATGTGAGGAAAGATTTTAATCCTGTCGCAGGATTCTTTACCTTCAGTGCATTTGGAGTAGCCCAAAACTCCATACGTGTGGGCTCTGCGTTAGGCAGATCGGCATCTGTTAAATCAGATTCCAAAATACCTGTGGCTTTGACATTCACTTTGACAAGTGGTGTCTGGTTTTCACCTACCACATCAGCTCTATAGCTAGTGATAGTGAAGTCATAACTACCCTCGGGTAATACAACTGTATCAGGTGTATCCTGTGGTGTCATGGTTAGGAAGTCAGCAACGTTTGACATTATTTGTCTCCTTTCGGTTTGCTTGTTTCAAGTTTGCTTTTCGCGTTAGATTGTATGGAAGTAAACAACTTGTTCAAGTCTAGTTCCATGTTCGATTCAATCAAGCTAGGCGCAGTTACTTTGAGATCCATCTTGTTATCAGATACTGTTCTCAGAGAACGTTCATTGCCTTTGCTTGTTGTCTTACTATCTATGCGACATACACAGTTAAAGTATCTACCTATTTTTGTAGATAGCTTTGAACCTACGGAAGTAGGATATGCTTTCGCAATTCCCAACTCACCTTCCATGTATTGAATATGTGAAGTAACTACCACGTTACATTTCACCTCGTCTCCTGTAATGTATTGAAGAATATTCTGTACATCTCTAGCCGCAGTACCCCACTCAGGTTGAGTAGGTTGCTCGGTAGGTTTCTTGTTGTTAAAGACGAGAGCACCTCTCAATGCTGCCTCGCCCATTAGTGTAAGGGAATCGATAACTAAAACAGTATCGTCTCCCCATTCTTTCACAGAACCAAAGTTCTCTTCTCCGTCTTTCCAAGTGGACAATAGTTGTGCCCCTTTTCTAAACGCATTAGCGTGTCCTAGTGAATCTCTTAGTGTAACATACGACACTCTTGATACAGCCTCTGGTGTTAGGTATTCGGATAGAATATCTAGACCATCATCGTAATCTAAGATGCGTAGTTTTTTACCTGCGTTAGCTAAACTCGCTAGAGCAGATGTCTTACCACTACCACTATCTCCTACGAGTAGTAGCTTGGTAACACTTGTTGATTTATGTTGACTTATGTTTGCCATTACGGTCTCCTATTTAAGTTGTAAGTATATATTAATTTATAGAATTGTCAAG
>Ga0209634_1002301_pt1 | contig 13412 bp, 9 predicted proteins | sample LinPmetageLP40_FD_184043 | JGI IMG/M metagenome (GOLD analysis project Ga0209634, IMG submission 184043) | Marine viral communities from the Pacific Ocean - LP-40 (SPAdes) (version 2) | ecosystem: Environmental > Aquatic > Marine > Oceanic | place: Pacific Ocean | collected 2010-08-26
CTGTTATGCAGATTGCGATGGTAGATCAGGGTATTGGAGGATTGGCTGCTGAAGAAATGTCAGGGCCAGTTGAAGGGGCCATGGCAGAAGGCATTATGTCTACTGTTAATATGGGCGCTCCGGAAGCTCCGGTACAGGTCCCCGGAGGGCCTGCTCCTGTAAATTTTAATCAAGGCGGCGCGGTCCAGTATATGGCACCGGGCGGTGTCGCCCTGTCTGACCCTAGATTGCAAACTTTGTTTGACCAACAACGCGCTTTGACTAGCTCTATTTATGGAGAGGCTGATCAAGAGGCGGCATTAGCTGAACAACAAAAAATGACAGAAGCTCAAATGTTGTTTGACGTGGCACAGGGTGCTTTAGGGTTTGCAGGAGGCGCAGGGCGTCCCGGTGCATCGCCCGCGGAACAATTGGCCGCGGCGTTTACACCTGTTATAGGTAATATAGGCCAACGTGCTGGCGAGCTAGGCAAATTTAAACAAGCGCAGAAAGACAGATCGGTAAGCTTAGATCTGTCTAATTTACAGACGGCTCAAGCCGCTTTGCAGAGTGAAAAAGCGATAGCGGCGGATGCGGCTAACGTTAAGCCCGGTGACAGTTACAAGATTACAGACGCTAAAGGCGTTGTTTTGTGGCAAGGTCCTGTTGGAACAGTAGGTCAGCAACAAACTCTAATGGCCAAGTACCCTAATGCTGTGAATTTCACAGAAGTTAAAGAGACAGAAGCTCCTTCCTTTGTCACGTTTATAAATCCTGACGATACCACCGATTTCCATACTTTTGACGCTAACAATTTATCCACCGCTAACATAACAGCGATGGAGGGGGTAAGACAGTCTGTCAATGCCGAGGGTAAACCACTTTACCGTATTACAGGAAACTACACACCTAAATCGGATAGTGGAACTGCGGCAAGTATTGTTAATTTCATAAACCCAACAACAAGGGATTCCGTAGGTCTTGATGTAAGCACTCCCGCCGGTAAAACGGAAGCAGCTAGATTGCTCGCCGAGGGTTACGAAAAGGCGGGTAGTAGAGACTTGAATGGTGCAAGTTCAACTGCGAAGATTCAAACGGTTGTTAATAAAAATAACCCTAGAGACATAAAACGTTATGACCTGAATGACCCCAAACAAAGAGCAGACTTTAACGCTTTAGACGACAGCATCTACGTGGCAACAGCAATGCCTTCTATGGCTGATTTGACAGATGGGACAGGATTTGATTTAGGTAATAGCTACGAAGCAAAAGCCCTTAAATTAATTTCTAACGCTGATACGTTAGAAGCTTATTCAGACGGTACTTTAGACGAAACCACGGCTAACTTAATTAATAATTATCTTACAAATGAGATGCGAGCAAAACCTGCTTGGGACCCTGCAACACAAACCACTGTTATGAAACCGGGTCTTGTTGTTTCATCTTCCGTTATGAATGCTATAAACGCACGGGGAACAATCGAAGGGGCTTCCTTGCCTACAATAGGTGTAAAGGGGGCGCTAGATAAAGATGTTGATGGTGAGATTAGTCGTGTACCGTTTAAGGACGACGGAACTATTGACTTTTCGGCTTTTGAAGACGAACCGTTATTCATTATTACAGGTATTGACCTAACAAAGTCTCAAGGCGTGGCATCTACGGTTAACCGTTTCTTTAATATGATGGGGGGGCAGATAAAAGATGTTAGTGGCTTAGGTTCAGGATATGCGGGAAATAGCGGTAAAATTACTTCTCAGGCTGATACGCAACTTAATGCCCTTGCTCGAAACATAATGCAGACTGCACGTCAAGGCGTAGACGGTAGGATTTTTGCTTTAGAGGTTGCGCTGCTAGAAGAAGAGGTTAACGGGTTCAAACCCGGCGGCGTAAAAACAGACAATGCGGCAAGAGACCAATTAGTTACCGTTAGAAACAACCTTGCAATGATGTATAGGGAAGCGGAAGAAAAATTTAAATTTTCAAAAAGTGAAAAAGAAAGTACGGAAATAAAAGGTTTGCAGGAATCAGTAGGGCGATTGATTGCAGAAACAACTGGAGCTATTGCGGTGTACGATAAGTTTTTAACAACCGATCCCATAGCAGAAGCCCAGTCTGACCGTTCTTCCAGTTCGGTTACAGGTGGTTTGTCTAGGGCTAGTAACGGAGAACCAAATTAATGGCTGATGAAAACGTTGTTGAAGAAAATACTACGTCACAGGTTAAAATTGATCCTGTAATTCTCACCCCAGAGGTAGTAGATAACTTTCGTTTAAATTATGAGGACCCCTCAGAAGCGTTAGCCCGTGACTTGGTTTCAACCATGCAAATGGATTATGCCGACCAGATGGCGCAAGACCCTAACTTTCTAACATATGAAGGTTTAATCGGTGGAACGGCTCCTTTTTTAGACTTTTTGCCCTCCACTAAGGATAAAACGCCCACGGAACGCGCTTTTACAGCCGATCAAGCAGTAGTCTTGTTTAGCAACGCGCAGCCCGCATCTTTTTCACGGCCTTTTTTATCAGAATTTTTTAAATCCGTACCTGCTACGGAAGCTATGGCAGCTACGGCAAGATTGACCGGACCACGGATCATTCCAGCTACTACAGCCGCGGGGGCAAGTATCGCGGGGCCACCGGGCGCGGTAGTAGGTTTTGGAGTTGGCACTGTCGGAACAGGGGCTTTGTCCCTTTTATCCGGTGGTGCAACATATCTTTTTGGAGATTACCTAGAAGAACAGGTAATGGGTCCAGATGCCGTAATTACTCCCGGTCAACGTGCCGAGTACGAGGCTTATCGTACCTTGGGCGGCGGTGTGGGCGCTATTAGGTTTCCATGGTTGATGAGTCCAACCTCCAACATCGCTGGTAATGCGATGCTTAGTAACATTGCAAACGATGCAGGTAGGGCGCAGTCTTTAAAGCTTGTTTCTGGTTTAGATAACATCATATCTTCAACAGGTCAGGCTGCACGAAGAAACGTAAAGATGACTGCGGCAGGTGAGTTAGCCGCAAGCGCAGGTGCGGCTGCGGGTGCTTACCAAGCAGAAAGCATGGACCCCGGAGCAACAGGAACCCGATTAGCGGCAGAGCTTATCGGCGGAAACTTGCTGTACGCTACTTTGGCCAAGACTTTACCCCGTGTTTTAGGCAGCGAAACTGCCGATGAAGTTGGTGGTATGGCGGTTACAGGTCAACAAAAAAAGTTATTTGAAAACATTAACAGGTTGTACGCCGACTACGGTACTCCGGAACAATACGACGATTTAGTTAAAAATCTTACAGACCCCGAAATGACTCAAATGTTACAAGAGGCGTTTCCCGGTGTAGATTTCACAGCCGCACAACGTGGCGGTGACCTCTTATTGATGGGTATTGAGGCCGTAAAAGCTGGCGGCGAACCCGGTTTAAACTTAGCTCGTAAAAAAGCAGAGCGCGAAGCTCTTGGTTTTATGACTCAATTTATACAAGGCTTAATGGATGACGGTAGTCCTGAAAACGTCAGAAAAGCGGCAGCGTTAAGAAAATCTATTTTTGACGATATGCTAAGAAACGGTCTTGATATAAAAATGACCAAATTCTTAGAAGCTAATGAAAGGTTAGCGGCACAGCCCGGACAATCTGGCGCAAAGACACAACAAGAGCTATCCGAAAGCCTTTATGAAATGGTGGGTAACTACATTACCGCCTCTGGGGCCAAAGAAAGAGAATTGTGGGGTGCTGTACCAAATATTGAAATAATTAGTCCCATGAGTCCCGATACGGATTTTGCTAATTTACCGGCTTTTATGCGGGTCTTCGAGGAACAAGGTTTCTTAAACCCTTCTGTACAAAAACAATTTGAAAAATCTATACCTGTTTTGTTTGATTTTATAGACGACGCTAGACGTGATCTAGGGCTTACACCGTTGCCTAAATTAAGCGATGCCGAAATAGCTTCAGCAGAAAAATATAAAAGTTCTTTTGATAACGCTGTTGCCAAGTTAGCGGGTTTTGATGCAGAGAACGAAATTGTTACCATCATGGAGACCGCAAATGCTCTCCCTCTTGGTGAACAAGCAACTTTCTTGCGCAGAACAGAACAAGATATAAGACAAAATTTAAAAAACTTAGCGGAACCAGAAGACCAAAAAAGGTTGGCAGTTGCGTTAGACCAAGCGGCTAACTACGCTGGAGTACAAGCTACTAATGAAAATAGAGCAGTACAAAGGGCGGGTGAAGCATCGCAGGATGTCTCCGGCATTACTGCGGACCAATTAGCTGAAATAAGAAGCAAGTTATTGAGGCAGGCGCGAGCGTTGGCCGCAGACCCTGCCACTTCAGATGAAGCACGTAGAGTAGGTGCCGTAGCAGAAGCTATGTCCGACGATATGGACATAGAAGGGTTTGGCGAAGCTTATGATGTGGCTAGAGCTTACACTAGAGCAAAACATGATTTCTTTACTCGAACAGTAGTTGGTGACGTAGGTGCCTCAAAAAGATCGGGCGCACCCAAATTACCACCCGAACTTACTTTTGAAATGTTTATTAAATCAAACCCTAGTATAACGTTAAGCCGTACTAGGCAGTTGCAGGGTATGGCTGAATTTGCAGACCAGCAAGGTCTTCCTAATTTTTTACCAGAAGAAGTAGCAGCTACTTCAGAACCTGTTTTTACAACTACTACAAATTTAATAGATAGTTATCTTAGGGGCCTAAAACAAGTTGCCTCAAAAGAAGTATTTGATCCAAAAACTCAAAAAACTGTAACCGTTATTAACGCGCAGGGTTTAGATCAATGGAAAAAAGATAATGCCAACGTTTTAGAGGTGTTTCCACAACTAAAAGAAGACTTGGTTGATGCGGCTTCTGCCCAGAGAGCGGTAGAGGTGATGCAACAAAACTTGAAAAAAGGGCGAGCAATAGCACGTAACCAAACTGATTTGGCAAAACTTATTGGCGGTATGTCTCCAACAGCAGCGGTAGCAAATGCTTTTAACTCCGACACGGCTGTTAAATCTTTCCGTAACTTGTTCGCTTTAAGGCGTATGGGTGCGGATAACGTCCGTTCTAGGCAAGCCGCTAGGACCGGACAACTACGGGCTTTAAAAAATGCCCGAAGCGCAGAAATACAAGAAGCGGGTTTAGACACTACGGAAGTAAACGCCGCAATGGGTCGTGCTGTATTAGAACACGCCTACTTAGCAGCGGGCGGCGAAGGTGCATTTAATCCACAAGTGTTTTATCAAACGCTTTTTGGGAAGATGCCTAAAGCAGACCAATCTTTGATGGATGTTGCCGACCAATTTAATATTTTTCCAGAAAAGGTAAAAACTCGTTTAAAGTTCATGACTCAACAAATGATGAAAGTTCAAGCCGCAGACGCTGCCGGTAGACTAGCTGACCCTGATTTTGTGACAAGCGCCGGACCGATAATTGATTTTTATGTGGGTGTGTTAGGTTCTGCCGCAGGTAGCGCCGCCTTTAAACAAGTGGGTGGTTCTGGTCCGGGTGTGATTTCAGCATCCAGCACGGGTACTAGAGAAGTTCGTAAATTTGTGTTGGAGTTACCTCAAACAGCTAAACTTCGTGCTATAGACATGATGTTTACGGACCCTGTTTTAATAGCCAGTTTGATGCAAAAACCCGGCACAGAAAGTGGCCAACAAAAGCTGTCAGCACGAATTGTAAGTTACTTAAACGACAAGTTGTTTAACACTGCTACGTCTATGTCTCCCTTTATCGTGAGAGAAGGATTTGAGGAAGAAGATCGTGGGTTAGACTCACCTTTAGCTGAAGACCCGAACGTAGAGATTCCAGCTTTGCAAGAACGTATGCGAAACCAGCAACAGCAACCACCAGTTTTACCGCCCTCTAACCAACAGGGCGCTTTGAATCCACCTGTTCAGATTCCCACTCCGAACAGTGGACCTGCACCTAGTCCGGTCCAACAACAACCTGCCGCCGTTCAATCGGCATCACAGGGTTCAGGACCTGTAGACCGGGCTAGGTTTGCAGCTTTATTTCCAGAAGACCGAGAACTTCTCGGTATAGGCAGTCTAATGGGTCAAGCTTAATGAGTATTTTTCAAGAATATACGGGTAAATCTACTTATTTCACGGCTAACGAACAAGACCGTTTAGAGAACCCCGAAAAGTATAATTACAGTCAAGCCGACTATGACGCTTTTTCCGCGCAGGCCATGAAAAAAGCCGACTCAAGAGAAACCGCAGATTTAGCGGCACAAGATGCTATTAAGTATGGCTACACGGGCCGCGGAACAGGCGAAACTCAACCGGCTTTTAGCTTCGGTGGTTACGGTGGTCACACCAGCGGCGGTACTGCCGGAAATGTAAATTTAGGTGGTCTTGCCGGTATTTTTGGCGGTGGCAGCACTACTGAAACAACAGGTGGAGGCACCGGAACCCAAGATGGTCCTGAACGAGGACCCGGCGGTCCGGGCAATTCCGGAGGCGGCAACACACAACAAAGAGCGGAAGGTGGAGTGATTTACCCCGTACAACATATGGAGGCAGGCGGTATGATCCAATCACCTTATGCAAACCCTATGAAACAACAGATGGGCATGTTTGATGCTAAAACAATGGAACTACCTTTACCACAGATGTCACGAGGTCCTGAAATGGGCGGTGTAGGTGGTATGTTCCAAAACATGCAACAACAGTTTGGTCAGAAAATGAATCAGATGCAGTCTTCGCCGCTGAATGTGTACAGTAATTACCTAAACCAAACTTATGTTGGCCCGCAGTCCCAAGAAATGCAAAGTAAAGTAGAAGAGTTTGTGGACTTAGTAGATCAAGCAGAACGCGCACACTTTGGTGCAGAAGAAAGCTTTGGTTACGGTGGCGGCCCTATGGAACAACAGTTCCAACAAATACCGAACCCTATGTCGCAAATGCCCGGACCACAAGACATGGGAATAGGCTCACTTCAGATGACGTTTCAGTAAGTTAACCAACCTTTAACGTCTTCACCCAACACTTTTCCTGCAATATCTATCTTATTGCGCAAGGCTTGTAGTATCTTTTCGTCTATCGTATCCGGTGACACTAAGTCTATATAAGTAACTTTGTTCTTTTGACCAATACGATGCGCTCTATCTTCAGACTGTAGCCTTATTTCTAGGTCATAGCTATTACTGTAATAAATCACGGTAGTAGCTTCAGTTAATGTAATACCGTACCCACCAGTTTTAGGCTGTCCAACAAAGAACCGTAAAGGTGAATCCGGGTCCTGAAACTGTTCAACAATCTCTTGCCTTTCATCTTGTGGAGTAGCACCATAATAGGTTGCGACCGATTCGGGCCCGAACCGGTCGCGCAGGGCAGAAGCCAACTGTTGGATGTCGTGTGTATACGTCGCCCAAATGATGGCTTTTCCCTGAAACTCGTCAGTAAGGTCGAGTAATTCGTTCAAGCGGTTGCTCTTAACCGTCTGTATCTCGCCCTCGTCTGGCTGCAAATGTCCGCAGCAAATCTGTTGTAATCTCATTATCTGTGTCAAAACACTAGCAGTAGTAACTAGCTCGCCGCTCTCTAGCTTGGCTAACGCAAGTTTCTTCATCTGCAAATATAGTTTAGCTTGCTCTAGTGTGAGCGGAACCTCCCGGCGTAAATAAACTTTGGGAGGAAGATCAAGGCAATCGACTTTTAGAACTCGGCTACTAAAGCCGTCTAACTTTTCAGAAAGTTCATCTAATCGACGATAGCCCACAATCTGTTGGAAGCTGCGGTGACCCATCATCCGTTTCTGAACGTTAGCGTACCGCGCTTGGAAAGCAAAATAACTATTAAAGCCTAATGCTTTTTCGGCAAGGAAGTTACATTGACTAAACAGGTCCATAGGGCTCTTGGTTATAGGGGAGCCGGTCAATATCCGGCGGTATTTAGCCCGTTCCTGTAAAGCAATTATATTCTTCGTCCTCGCAGCCTTCCTGTTTTTAATTGTAGTTGATTCGTCAACAATAACAATGTTGTCAGGATTTTGATACAAATAGGCTATTGCCGCTTCCGTACCTCTAGGTGAACTAAACGCCTCTACATTCATGACAAACACTTTAAGAAAGGTCTTATCAAAGTCTACGATAAAGTCTTTTAACTCACCGTCATACTTCTTTGACTTGGTAGGCAACCACCTCATTACCTTTCTAGGTATGCGTTTAGGTAAATGAATCGGTATTTCACCCTTTACCCAGTTATCATAAACACCTTTAGGCGCTACAATGAGTGCTGCCTTTACCTGCCCGGACTCGAACAAAGCACCCATGGTATCTATAGCTACTTTAGATTTACCAGTGCCCATTTCCATAAGCAACGCGTAGTAATCCGCGGCCCACGATTCTTCAAACGCTTGGCGTTGGTGATCGTATGGTTGAGTTTCGTACTCGTAGCTTTTCATTTTTGCCCCTATTGAAATATTTACTTGACTTCTGTATGGTATAAGATAATATCTACATTTGTCAAGGCCCGAAAGGTGCCTTTAACCACGAAAGGAGAAAAACGATGAGTGACCTTAGTAAGATGATGGAGCAGGACTTTGAAAAAACGACTGCATCATCCGTTGAAAAAATTGACCAGCAGGGGCTTACTTCTATAGCCGCGTTGGCCAGAACAATCCGTGATGAAGAAGAGACTATTGCGGCTCTTGAGGGAGACCTTAAAGCAGCCAAGAAACGTCACATCAAACTCACGGATGAAGAGATGCCTGCGATGCTTGCAGAGATAGGCATAGCTTCATTTGCACTAGATGACGGTTCTACCGTTGAGGTTAAGCAAACCTATGGTGCTTCCATTCTTGTTGATAAACGTCCAGAGGCCTATGAATGGCTACGCGATCATGGGCACGATGACATTATTAAAAATACTGTCTTGTGTCAATTTGGCCGTGGAGAAGACGATTTAGCAGGAGCCTTTGCCGCGTTTGCGCAAACGCAAGGGTATGTCCCCGAACAAAAAACAGAGGTTCATCCTCAAACACTTCGTGCTTTTGTAAAAGAGCGTTGCGAGGCGGGAGAAGATTTTCCAATGGAATTGTTTGGAGCATGGATAGGTCAACGCGCAGTAATTAAAAATGTAAAAGGGAGTAAGAAATAATGTCAAATAAAAAAGATATAGCCAAAGCTGGCAAAAAAGATATAGCGGTATTTAACCCCGCTATGATGGAGCAGGATGCAGGACAGGGCATGGAGAACATGGGAACGGAGGATTTAGCACTTCCATTTCTCAAGGTTCTTTCTGGCAATGATCCGGTATTGGATGAGAATGAAACGGCTCGTAAGGGTGATATATATAACACCGTAACTGGTATTCCATACAAAGGTAAAGAAGGGGTTCGAGTAGTTCCTTGTGCTTACCAGCGTAGGTTTATTCAGTGGGCTCCGCGTGGCAGCGGAAGCGGTGCGCCTACGGCAATTTATGAGCCCGGACAAGCACGTCCGAAAACGGAACGGTCTGCCGATGACAACAAAGAATACGTTGTTGACGGCAATGGTGAGTACATTGAAGAGACACACCAGCATTTTGTTCTGTTAATCAACGCAGATGGGTCACACGAGACAGCCCTTATTGCGATGAAATCCACGCAGCTTAAAAAGAGCCGCAAGTGGAATAGCATGATGGCGTCTCGGTCAATGCAGGGAGCTAATGGGCCGTTTACACCGCCTCGTTTCTCTCACATCTACCACTTAAAAACCGTACAGGAAGAGAACTCAAAAGGTTCTTGGCATGGATGGGAAATGTCAGTGGAAGGTGTCATTGATGATGGAACTCTGTACACCCGCGCTAAAGGGTTTGCGGAGAGTATCACGGCAGGAGATGTTGTTGTGAAACATACGGATGACGAAGGAACGGCAGGTAACGTACCGTTTTAATTAGTCGTGCGGCGGGGCGAAAGCCTCGCCGTTTTTTTTCCGTATGGGGGTCACAATGTCAGTAGATAAGTTTATGACCATTTTTGATGGTCTGAAGGAAGCCCACGGCTACTTCAAAATAGAAAAAACAGGAGCGAACGGCAAAGCCCAAGGCAAAGCTGGCGTCCTAAGAGAACCCCGAACAAAGAAGCTTTGGGAAAACCACCTGCTCGGCAGTGGTAATGGATTGGGTATCATCCCCATAAACGAGAATAACCAGTGCGTCTGGGGATGTATCGACGTGGACGTTTATCCACTAGATCACAAACATCTCGTTGAAAAAGTAAGAAAGTTAAAATTACCTTTAGTAGTATGCCGGTCTAAATCCGGTGGCGCACACTGCTTCTTGTTTGCCAAGGAGTGGGTATCCGCAAAAGACATGCAAAAGACTTTGCAACATATGTCATCCGCTCTCGGTTATGGTGAGAGTGAGATATTTCCCAAACAAATCAAATTACATTTAGACCGCGGTGACGTAGGAAACTTTCTCAACCTACCTTACTACGATCATGAGAACGGTCTACGTTACGCTTTTTTAGATGATGGCACGTCTGCCGATCTGAATGAATTTTATGAGCTATACGAAAAATACGCTCAAACCCCAGAAGAAATTGTTAAGCTACAAGTAACCGACAGTGGTGAGAACGATATAATCGCAAAGGACGGTCCACCCTGTTTACAAATTCTGTGCAAGCAGAGAATTAGCGAAGGTGGAAGAAACAATGGTCTATTTAATATCGGCGTCTATCTACGAAAAGCGTTTCCGGATAGCTGGGAATCGGAAATTCTACGGTACAACATGGAGTACGTGTCTCCGCCATTGCCACTATCAGAGGTCAACATAGTTGCGAAGCAGTTAGAACGCAAAGAATACGCCTACAAATGTAATGACGCTCCAATAAATTCATATTGCAATAAAGAACTGTGTCGTACACGTAAGTTTGGCATAGGAGCGGCTGTAGCAGGGGCTACAATCGCTAATCTCCGCAAATACAATAGTACCCCACCGGTTTGGTTTATGGACGTTAACGGCGAGCCTCTGGAGCTAGATACAGAAGCTCTTATGAGCCAGCCCCTGTTTCAAAAAGCTTGCATGGAACAACTTAATTTCATGCCACGCTCCGTAGCAAAGCAACAATGGGAAAGCAGAATAAGCACCCTGTTAACTGAGATGCGCGACAACGAAAGCGCGATCATGGAAGTTGCTGTAGACGCCAGTATAAGCGGACAGTTCTACGACTACCTCGAAGAGTTTTGCCGTCACCTTCAGCAGGCGCAGGATAAAGAAGAAATCTTGTTACGCCGCCCTTGGACCGATGAAGAGGAAGAGGTTACTTACTTTAGGCTAAAAGACTTTGAGAGTTATTTGAAAAAGAATAAATTTTTTGAGTACAAATCCCACAAGATTGCCCAGCGGTTGAGAGACATTAACGGCGACAGCATGGTATTGAAGATCAAAGGCCGATCCGTTCGAGTGTGGAAAATTCCTGCTTTTGAAAATGCAGAGGTGGATTTAAAAACACCTGCCTTTGGTAACCAAGAGGAGGCTCCATTTTGATAGCAGGCGTACCTGATAAAGTACACCGAAAGATGCGAGACGCTGAGATAGTCAAGATGATAGACAAAGAGCGTATGACTATGACAGCCGTCGCTAAATTCTGGTGTATATCAAAGCAACGTGTCCAACAAATCTATAGCAGGGAGAAGCGTAAAGATGTATAGGATATTTGGACCACCCGGTACAGGTAAGACTACGACTCTTTTAAACATGGTAGACAAAGCTCTTGAAAGCGGAACTCCACCGGATCGAATAGCTTTTCTTGCCTTCACACGTAAAGCAGCTAACGAAGCTAAAGAACGTGCGGCAGCACGGTTTAATCTTGATCCTAAAAAAGACTTAGTGTTCTTCAGGACCCTGCACAGTCTAGCTTTGACTATGTCTGACATACGCCCAGAGCAGGTTATGCAGGAGGAGAACTACCGTGAGTTAAGTCGTGCTATCGGTGTCGAGCTAGGCGCTCAAAAGAATACTTCAATAGATGATGATGTGCCCAGCATGGTGGCTAGTAGTGATCCTATCCTTGGTTTAATTAACTTATCTCGTTTGTGCAAGTCAGACCTTCGTGAAGAGTATAACAAAAGCAATATAGAAGAGGAGTGGAACACTGTTTTCCACGTATCGAAGTGCTTGAAAGAGTACAAAGAAAGCATGGGTTTGTATGACTTTACTGACATGCTTGAACAATTTGCTACCAACGGTAACACTTTCTGCCCAGATTTTGATCTGTGCTTCTTAGATGAGGCACAGGATTTATCCCCATTGCAGTGGGACATAGCTCACTTACTAGATACTAAGTCCAAGAGGATGTACTGCGCAGGTGATGATGACCAAGCTATCTACCGATGGGCTGGTGCAGATGTTGACCACTTTATTAACTTACCCGGAGGTTCAGAGATACTTTCGCAGTCGTATCGTATCCCTAGTCGGGTCCACGATGTAGCAGAGAATGTCGTGCGTCGCATTGCTAGGCGCTTTCCAAAGCAGTACAAACCACGATCAGAACCCGGCAATGTGACGCGTATCTCAACTATCAATTCTTTAGATATGGCGCAAGGGGATTGGTTAATTTTATCGCAGGCAGGCTATCAACTAACGCCTGTAGCTCACGACCTAAAGTCTAGTGGGTATCTGTTCAACTACCGCGGCAACCGGTCTATAAGCGAGAAGGTTAGTGAAGCGGTCAATGGTTGGGAGCAGGTACGAAAAGGTAAGGAAGTAACAGGTAAGGTGGCTCGCATTATTTACAGCTACATGTCTGTTGGAGAAAGACTGACGCGGGGCTTTAAGAAGCTACCGGGAATAGAAGACAACGACATTTTAACTTTTGATAATTTAAAAGATCAGGGGTTGCTTGCGAACAAAGATATGATTTGGTCCCAAGCTATGAACAAGCTGCCTGATACTGACAGGGCTTACGTTACGGCACTTTTACGTAGGGGCGAGAAGTTTAATGGCGTACCTCGCATTACAGCGTCCACGATCCACGGGTCAAAAGGTGGTGAAGCCGATAATGTTGTGCTGTTCACGGACCTTAGTCCAGCAGCGGATACCCAGTTCCAACGCCACCCGGACGATACTCACCGCATTTTCTATGTTGCCGTAACTCGTGCTAAACAGAATTTGTATATAGTAGACGCAGAAGATGTTTCACGGAGTTATGACCTATGACAAAAATTACTTTATCCAAATACCAGAAATTGTTACGCGATGTTGAAAAAGAACACGGGCCTGTTGTGGACCCGACTCTCAATGATTGGTCAAACCCTTTAATTAAAGATGAGGATATGCCCGGTCTTACTTTAAAATGGGACAACGACGAAAAGGATTGGATAGTCTATGGGCCCCTCAACCAGACGGTACATTAAAATGAAACGAGAAGAACTTCTGCGGCAAGCAGAGAAGCTTATTAATGGGCAACGTGCCAAAGATTACGGTGACGCATACCACAATCACAAACGTATCGCGG
>Ga0209634_1002302_pt1 | contig 13411 bp, 22 predicted proteins | sample LinPmetageLP40_FD_184043 | JGI IMG/M metagenome (GOLD analysis project Ga0209634, IMG submission 184043) | Marine viral communities from the Pacific Ocean - LP-40 (SPAdes) (version 2) | ecosystem: Environmental > Aquatic > Marine > Oceanic | place: Pacific Ocean | collected 2010-08-26
TAAAGAGGACAAGTGTTACGGTAGCACGGCTGGCTCCAACCCAGTAAGCCAGGGTTCGACTCCTTGGTCCTCTGCCAATTTTGGGGTGTAGCCAAGTGGTAAGGCATCGGGTTTTGATCTCGTGTACCGTAGGTTCGAATCCTACCGCCCCAGCCAAATAAAGGAAATTAGTTGGAAAAAGTTCTAATAACAAGCGGATGTAGTTTTTCAGAAACTATTTCAGATTCAATCAACACATGGCCAAGGCATCTTGCCAAGAGCATGCCCGAGTGCAGACATATAAGTGGAGCAATGGGTAGTCAAGGCAATGGACTTATAAGCAGAAGCATAATACATGCTTGTACACAATACAAAGATTCTGACATGTTGGTAGGTATTGTATGGAGCGGTCCGGACAGGCATGATTTTTATTATAAAAATAGCAAAGTTGGTGAAAATAAAGAAGGTTGGATGGAAAACCCAACAGGCTTTACTAAAAATAAAAATTGGGTTATACTAAATTATAATTGGAGTAATCCATATGCAAAAGCATATTATGGAATGTTTCATGATTATGTTGGAGGTAAAATTTATACACTTGAACACATACTCCGCACTCAGTGGTTTTTAAAACAGCACAACATAAAATATTTTATGAGTACATATACAAAAGAAGTTTTAGAACGTATAAAAGATCATGTTGATTGCAAACATTTATATGACTTAATAGATTTTGATTGTTTTTTACCAGTTGATGGTGTATACGAATGGGTTCGAGATAATATAGGTAACAGTGCATTTGGATTGCCAGGAGATAACCATCCAAGTTCAGACGCACACAAACAGTTTACTAATAGTGTAATAATTCCATTTATGGAAAAGAAACAATATATATAAGAGACACGCCATAGTATGGCTGGTACTCCTATATGCTGTTCAATCATTCCAATTGTATTCAAAGTACATGCTAACTATTTCTGTAAAGAAATACACAACTATCAGAACAAATGGCAACACAATTAAAAACAATATAAGCAACAATCTACGCACCGGCTTTGAACGTTTCTTCCACCAATGTATCACTAACTTGAGGCCTGATTTAATTTTGTTTACTACATAATCACCAATTATGTAACGAATAAGTCTTACACATATAAGCACCGGTGAAGCAATAACATCGATCAGAAGCAACACAAGATCCACCGCAACATCAACTGAATGATCTACAGTCCACTTCTCACGCCATTGTTTAAGTTTTTTTAACATGGAAATATTTATTAATAAGTATCAACATGGAATCCATAGATATGTCATTCGACCTAACTAGCAGTGATTATACCTCTGGTAGACTACGTGTCAAATTTTAATATGTTTCCTATCAAATTTTCAAAGCGAATATGATTTTTACTAGTTGACAAAAGTCTTAGATCATCAGGGTTGTTTCTTATTATTAAGTCTTTGTTAAACTGTCCATTTAGTAACTGTTCTATTATATTTTGTTTTGGTAAATTCAATATTATACCTGGAATAGAAATATTTTTAAAAGGAGTAAAACATATTGTTTCGTCAATGTGCCAATGCTGATGATCATTTATTAGATTATTCAGTATATAATCTATTGTATTCTTTTTAGAGACAGTATCAAAAGTTTTCTTATTTTTAAAATACTGTTTATTTTTTTCTAGTGTGAAGTAGTTGTGATGATAACATTGTGTATTTTCCTCTAACAGTGCTAATGCATCAATTTGATGATGTTCGGCTAAAACTGATAGCATAGCAGGTCCCCTAAGGAAATACTCATCTCCACATCCGCCAGTTAATATCACTGCTGGAACATCTCCCCAACTGTGAATTTGATTATATCCCCAGTACTTTGAAATTTTTGTATGCCAATTATTAAGATAAAAATGAGTAAATTTTTTATACTCATAATCAAGCAGCTCAAAGTTTTTTGTAAATTTTTTAATGTAGCTGTACAGTAGTAGTGTGTCTATGCCACCACTTAGAAAAACCTTTAAGGGTTTGTTGTTTTTTGATAAAAACCTTTCAAACGAATCACACAGTATCTTGTCTACTTGATCTAATGCAGAATCATAATCAATGTTTTCGTAAGTGCTAGTGTACGGAGAAAAATAATTTTCAGTTACTGTTAACGCAGGATCAATTGTTAAATATTTGTCACTCCAGGCAGGTGTAAGATCTTGTTCTAAATTGGTTATCTTTTCATTTTGCACATACTGTAATGGAGACCCTCTGTTATTGTCGTTGGTAACTGTTATTGTCTCGTCTGCGATAATGCAGAAAAAATTTCCGTGAAATCGAGGAGTAGGATCCGTGACAATGCTTTCGTAGAATTCTTCATCTTCTAACGTATCTAGAATGTACCCTTTGAAGAATATAACGTAATGTTTATATTCAATTCGTTGCCATCCTAAATCACAATTAAACATTATTCCGTTTCTCAATTGGTAATTATTTGGGTAATTTTGATTTTTAATTTTGGATATTTCAAAAAACATAATGGCGCACCTTAAAATTGTGTTCAACGATATATATCCTAGTATATGTGGGTTACACAGATTTATAGGTTGACAAAACCATATTTCTACCATATACTGTATTTAGAGTTAGAGGTAAAGATGTATAGAATCACAGGCTATTTCAAAGAACATAAAGTTGTTAAATACTTTGATGACATATATGACGCTATTGATTTTAGAGATGTGGTTGATGCACATTATCCTCTAAGAGTAACGTTTGAAAAAGGAGTTATACCTGTGAAAGAATGGGTTTATAATAGCTGGAATAGTGTGATGGATCACGATCGTAATCCTCTTAAGAATATTCCACATACTAATACTAGGCATATGATAATGCAGGTACTAGCATGGATGTGGTGTATAGCATTTAGTTCTTACTTTACAAGTATGTGGATGTTTGGAATTACTGCGGTGGCACACATTTTCATACTGGCGGCTATTGCAGTAACAGTTGCAACATTTGAAACTGCTAAAAGAAGACCAGATTTTTTAATGGATAAACTCTATCATACGCCTAGTCGTAGCAGAGGTTATATGTGGATAAACGGTAAAAGAATAATATTAGATAAAAACGATCCAGGAGGAGAACATGAATAAGATACTAATAGGAGCAGTTGCATTTGCTTTAATAACATTCAATGCTAAAGCCGACTCAGTAAATGGTTATATACAAGACCATTATAAAAGTGTTGTACAACAAACACCACACAACCAACAGGTGTGTCAGGATGTGTTCATACAGAACAGACGTGGTCCAGATAACTTGATATCAGGAGCTTTGCTAGGTGGTATAATTGGTAACAATGTGACCAAGAACTTGCCAGACGGTGGAACTGCTGGTGCTATTATCGGTGGCTTGCTAGGACATATGAATCAAGGTAATGCTGGTGGATCTACACAGACTAGATGTAGTACTAGAACAACCTATTCAGAAACACAACAAAATGTGTATTCGCATAGTACTATTTCCTTTACAGATAATAACGGTGTAAGACGCACAGTAAAGTTTTACAAATAATATGCAAATAAAGGTTGACAGACACTAGATGTTGTGTTAGTATTAAGTATAAAGTTAGAAAATGAAAGGACTTTAATATGGAAAAAACATTATACATTGTGTCGAGATTAGCCCTAATCGCAATATTTACTGCGGCAGTTGCAATGACAGTTTATGCTATAGGCATAATTGGTAAAGCATACGGAATGGAGCCTAATCATATTGTGGTTGCAATAATAGGAACTATGGTAACTGCAATGTTAGCCTTTTGGTTAGCAGGTGACTATGATCTTAAAAAATTACACGACAGTAGAAAAGACTAAAGTAATTACAATGCAGAGTTTGTGAATGGTAATTAGTGAAATATTTGCAACGGTGTTGCAAGGATTATTACAGCCTAACTGCAAAGAGCACGGGGGCCATAGCCTCTATTAGATATGCATGGTGGGCCTGGTCGAAGGTGAAACTCAGCACCTTCCGTTTAGATCGTGAGAGGGTCCTTAAACATTATGCAGTACTCTGCATTGTAATCATAAGGAGATAAGATGACACTAAAAAAACTATTAGAAAAGATTCCAGAATTTAAAGGTGCAAACTTTCTAATAAGAATACCTCTTGCAATAGTTTTTATACTACAAGGACTAGCCAAGTTACCAGTTAACATAGAAGATGCAGACAGTTACGGTTTGCCAATGACTGTTTGGTTCTTTGTTGTATGGGGAGAACTGTTTGCTGGTATAGGTTTAATAGTTGGGGCACTGATAATATTTCCTAAACTATGGCCAACCTTTGGAGACGCACTAACTAGATTTTGTGGCATAACCATTTGCGGTATAATGACAGGTGTAATACTGATAGGCGAGCCAGAAAGTTTAATTGATGTATTGCTTTATGATAACTTTCATGTTATGCTGTATTGTGGGGGATTATTTTTTGCACTCAGAGGCAACAGGATATATCTTAAGTAATGACTATAACCTATATGAAAGATGGCAGAAGCAAAGTATGGGATAAGACTCCACGGTATTATGAAATCAAATGGCCAGATGGTAAAAAAGAAATCTGGAAAGATATTAATGTACGTGATTGTTTAACAAAATATGAAACCATGGATCCACATGGCAATGGATTGGCATTGAGGGAAATCCTAGGCAAAGAGCTACAACTACTAAAGGTAATGAACAATGGATAGAGATACAAAGTATAAAAAAGTCGGCAACAAACACTATGTCGAGTTTTACGAGGACAACAAGATGATAGGTGTAATTGACTATAGTCAACACAGTATGCATTATGTTGAAGACGCTGTGAGTAACTTTCGCAGTGGAATGATGACCCATGAAACAATAAAAAGGTATAATATAGATGGCTAAAATTTCAAATAGATTAGGAATAAAAAATATTGGCGGAAGCCAATTTGAATTGATTATGGCTGCGGCACACAGAGCTAGAAGTTATGATGCAATAAATGTGCCGTTGGTTGCTACTGGTCCTAAGAGAGGAATGACTGCTCTTAGAGAAATAGAAGCAGGTGTTATGCCAGTTGCTGATAATAGAGAAAGCATGATTAAAAAATACATAACAGTGAATGCTAAAACTGTTGTTGAAGATTAGCATATTCATCTACGTAATCTTTATATCGTTCACTATCTATTGCATAATAAATATCTAGATGCAATAGGGGAGTGAGTGGTATGACAAGTAAAGACGAAAATGAAATATTCTTTGCAGTTAAAGGACATCTAATTCCAAGTGATTGGAGTCGCAAAGACATAGACAGTACAGTTGATAGTTATATCAAAAGACTATGGGGAAACTGTGAACGTTTGCCTCGCACTTCAGAAAGATTCGAACAAGCATGGAGTGATTCAAAAAGATAATGTTAGGGACTTTAGAATCGTTTGGTAATGGATTATGGTACCTGCCCAAGGTATTTGATCATTACATTGATTACCGAGCAATGAAACGTGCTTATAGAGAAACCCCCACTGAATGGCAGATGCTTACTCCAAATAGACTTATGGCCTTGCCAAACAACAAAGACTATACTGACCTAACTCGCATTGGCAATATACTTGCTATACCAGTTGGCGAAGCCACTGGCTTTGAAAACCTCTCATTATCAAACGTAGATGTGTTCATTGATTTACCTGGTCATCAACTTAGTTGGCATTTTGATCACGACAACTATCGAGCACTACTGCAGGTGTATACCGGTGACAGTGCTATTATTGGCGGTGGTACACAATGGTATCTAGGTGATCGTAATCCGGAACTGTTTGAGAAGTTTGGTACAGACTTTCAAATCAATCGAGCAGGTCTTGAAGAAACAGAAACTCCTTACAAGCCAGGTGCAGGCTATATCAATGACAATACAAAACGCAAAGCACACGGAACTAGACTAGTACGTCCTGGTACAGTACGTGAAAGTGTATTGTTTACCTTTTCTTAATCTTTTAGTTCACCAGTTACACTAAAAAAATTCCTATTGCGTATACCATAGTTTACTGCTAGATGCGGCACTCCGTTTGGTATTTGATATGCATCTCCTGCACGCCAGCCTGCCATGATTCTATTATCACATTGACAGAACTCTCCCCAATTCCAATCCTGTAGGTGTATTACCCATCTGCCAATACGATCGGTTACTGCTTTAATTTTACTGTAACGATCTATGTGCAGTGGCGAACCAGTGCCTGGCAGTCTCGATTTAACTGCTCCAACTATTGTGTCTAGTTTGAATCCAAACTTGTTCACAAGTGTATCTTCACCAAATATCTCAACAGTTTGTTCAAACGTTGGATACCATACAGTGTTTTCCATTGCTTCTGCTACATAACCAACATCTGTGTATACACTTGATCTTTTGGTATACTTTACTGTGTCATATACTGCGTTATTCATGATGTCTTCGACTATGTCGAGTCGAAATGCTACATTAATATCGCCGCTGTCAAACTGCAGATCCTGGAATGCGTAACTGTTTAATGTTTGCCCAATTTCTTGTTCAACAGGATTACGTTTGCGATTTAGAAAATCTCTTTCCATTTAAACTCCTTCAAATCCATCTGGGATCAATTGTTGTTGTGTGACAACTTCTAGTGAATCTATATCAATGAACCAAGCAAACTTGCCCATTGAGGAACGGGATTTAAATCCATCATAATGTCCGTACTGAGGAAGCAGTTCGCTAAATTTTTTCATTGCTGTAAAATAATTTACCAGTACATCCTGTCTGCCGTTGTTCATTGCATCAGCCATCCTTTGTATGTTTTTGCTACTGCGGTACTTTGAGTTTGGTATATTTTTCAGCATCTGTTTATCAAAATTGTGTACTTTACTTCTGCCAAGTAAGTCTCCAACATTTGGATCTTGGTTTGGTTTAAAAAACTGTAAACCAGTTTGATCAACACGATCTGCACTCAATAGGTATTCCCTATATACTAGTGCATCTCTAATATAACTCTTGATGTTCATTTGATCTAACCAAAAGGATTTTATATTAGGATATAGCTTGTTGTCAGTATTTGCATTATCAATTAGAACTGCATACCAACGTTTACCATACCTGACTATCTGTGGTTTGTCTGCACCTTTTATATAGCATACGTCTTCTTCGAAGTTGGATGAATGGTAATCATACGTACAACGAAAAGGTAATACAATAGGAGCTGGATGACGAAAGAAAGCAAGTTCATCGGCGTATACGTCGGCATGATAATCCCACGTAGATGGAACTATCTCATAAGAACCAAACTTTCCTTTGTACTTTTCCAACACAGGAAGAGCACAATGTTTGATTTCACTATTGCACGATAAGTTTACATCATCACAGGTGTGACAAAATATAGTATCAATCGCAATATTGTTGCGTACAGCTAAATCTAAAATAGTTAAACTGTCTGCTCCGCCGCTGAACAGCAGATTTACTTTCTGGTACTTGGATCGCAAATACTGCAAGTACTCTTTGTTATAGTCCTTAGACATGTCAATGGAAGTGTTCGTAAGATGCTCACGTATTTGATCAGTTTGATTATCAACGTAGGCAACTGCTTTGTTTGCGGTAGTTTCATACCATAATACTAAATTTACATTATCAAACTTATATCCATCAGCAGTCCAATAGCAAGTATGATTTTGTTCTTCAACTCGCTGTGTTGATTCTTCCATCAGTTTATCTAAACTCATTTTACTGGCTGGCTACTTTCTTACCTGCGATGATTTCAACTGCTTTCCAGAACTCCGTGTACTGGTCGTCGATTGCACTTCCCGGAGTCATATATGCACTTGCAAGATATGGTTTGATTTTAACGTCCTCGGTGATACGGTTTAAATCTGCTTTCACCTTGGCCATTTGTTCAGCTGGAATATTAACTGCATGAAAATACTTTATTGTCCCAGATGAATTTAGATTCCAATTTGGAAACAGTGTGCTCATTGCGGGTCTGCCATCAACTTCTCCACTGGCACTTGTTGTAAAACAATTAATTTGTTTAGTACCAATTTCACGTTTTGTAAATCCACTGTACATAAGATCAGTATCGCCAGCAACTAAACTTTTAATAATATTTTTACTACCTTTAACACGTATCGGAACAAACCTTACTCCTGATTCAGCAAGCAAACTATCAAATACGCCATCGTTAATACTGTGTGTTACTGCAACAGTAACTCGAGTCTTGCCAGATAAAAAGTCATCGATTGTGGTAAATGGTTCATCTGCTCTTACACACATTGTTTGATGTCTTTTATAAAAAAGATTAATAAAACTGTCCTCGGTAATTTCAACTTTACAGTTTCTTGATTCATCTTTTATATACCTGCCTGCATCGCGTACAAATACTGCTGGCCTTCCTGTGTCTTTTGCCATGTAACTTTTATTGTTTACACATTTTTTTGTATGCACAACTTCACTGTCATAGCCCATTCTTTTGAGTGCGTCACTGAGCATATTGCCTTCTGCCCAACTGTTACCTTTGTTACTGGATGGAATAGTTACATCTAATATTGGTTTATCCGCATAAGCAAGGTTTGCGAGTAGCATGAACACCATTGAAAATGCTATAGTCTTTATTTTGTTTGTCATTTAGTTTCTCCTAATAATAACTGTTATCCATAATGGATTGAATAAAACATATGTATACTTGCGAACAGTTTGTCTTGTAGTATAAATGCGACCATCAGTATCATTGGCTCAGCTTTTCTTAACCAATAACCCAGTGGCAATAAACCGATCAATACACTCATATAATAAACTTCTTCAAAACTTTTTGCACCTAAGTAGTAGGTGAGTGCAACCAGTGCTAGTCCAGTTGCCCAAAGCATGTGCTTCATGTTTATTTTGGTTAGTATGTTTACATATCTCACTAGAGGCCATGCCAGTAAAAAACTTACTGTGTTGATACCTATAAACCATATTACTATGGTTTCAAACATGCCAGATTCTACTGTGGTTTCATAGTTTATATCATAATTGTTTATATCTATGTAGCCTAACAACATTGCTTCACTAGCACTTATAGGAATGCCTATTAGAATCAGAGGAAGCATACTTACAAGACCTGTACTGTTGTTTGCGGTTTCAGCTGCAACTAATGTTTTAATGTCGCCTTTGGTATGATATTGTTTGTGTTTTACGAGAAACTTTCTTTCAATTGCATAACTTAAATTACTTGCAACACTGGCACCTATATGAGGAACCAATCCAATAAAACAACCAAATACACTACCTCTTAGACTACTTGAAATGTTTTTTGCAAACTGTTTTATATGCTCAATGAATTTATTGTTGTCCACATATTTTTTACTGCCAGTGAATCCATCAAACATTGCATTTGTCTGTAAAAGCACAGGAAATACATACAGCGATATAATAATCGGAAACAATGGTAGATCAGTTAACAACAATGGAAAAGTTTCGTATGGTATAATTTGGGGCAAGAAGACATAGTTTGGAACATAGTTAGTGCCAACTAGTCCTAAAAAAATACCTATTGCAAACACAAATACATTTTGAGCTATACTTTTGCCCATTAACACACAAATGCTTGTGGTCGCTAGTAATAGTATTATTACCTGTACATTGTTATTATAAAACTCTTTTATTAATTCAATGGCAAATGGCAACACACTATAAACTACGACAACTGATACGAAGGCACCAAGAATACTTCCTAAGGCGGCGTTGCTTATGGCAAAGTTACCAACTCCTCGATGAAACATTCTATTACCTTCGATTACTGCTGGTAAACTTGAACTTTCGCCAGGTACTCCAAAAACTGTAGCAACCACACTACCTGAGAATTGACTACTGCTTATTATAGCAATATAGTACAAAAGCATCTGTAGTAGGCTTGCGTCTTTCAGTAAAGGGTAACTACCAAGAATCATAATGGTATTTCCAACACCAGGTATTATTCCGCTAAGAAACCCTAACAAAGTACCTAGTACTACAAATAACAATTCTTCCATGATCGCATCCATGACGTATTGTACAACACAATATACCTAAAGTAAAACTGTTTGGCAAAAGTATCACATATATTTTATTGAAAACTAGGCGGTATGCCGTACGGTGGGCGTTCTGTTAAGTAAAGGGTTTTCCCTGGCGTCCATTTTATCCGAAGTCACAGAATGTGGCTTTGTTGCACCTATTTATAGAAAAAGGTTGACGGGTTGTAATTTTGTGTTATACTGTATGTACAGTTAGAAAATAGGAGATAGTATATGACAAATCCAATTAGTATAAATTCACTTAAAAAAATTATTGAAAAGTCGCCTGATAGAATTGCTCTATTGTGCAGGACAATTCCTTATACCATTGAAGTGGAACAAGCACGTGAAGAGCCTAACAAAAAGGTTATTGATGGACTTATTCAAAAATTGTTAATGGTTAGATCATTGGCAAGAAAAAATAATATTCCAACACACGGATTAATAGGTTGACATATACTAAAAGTATGTTATTATAAAGACACAGTTAGAAAACAAACAAAAGGATATAGCCCATGTCAAGTTCAAGTCAAGTAGAATATAGAACAGTTACTACAACTGGCGCAATCAAATCAATTAAGGTTGCATTTAAAAAGAAACGTCCAATATTTTTATGGGGACCTCCAGGTGTTGGTAAGTCTGACATAGTTCAGCAAATCACTGATGAAGCAAAAGGTTTTATGTTTGATCTACGTTTAGGTCAAATGGATCCAACAGACCTAAGAGGTATGCCCTACTTTAATAAAGAACTAGGTGTTATGGATTGGGCTCCGCCTATTGATCTTCCATCACCAGAGTTTGCCAAAGACTATCCAATGATCACAGTATTCTTAGATGAGATGAATTCAGCTCCGGCAAGTGTACAAGCGGCAGCTTATCAGTTGATACTTAACAGACGTTTAGGCAAGTATGTGTTACCGGACAATGTTGTTATAATTGCCGCAGGTAATAGAGAGTCAGACAAAGGTGTTACGTTCCGTATGCCTACTCCGTTGGCAAATAGATTTGTACATGTTGAAATACGTGCAGACTACGAAGCATGGTTAGATTGGGCAGTAGAAAACGGTATACATCCTGATGTGGTAGGTTACTTGAGTTTTGCAAAGCAGGACCTATATGACTTTGATGCCAAGAGTGCAAGTAGAGCTTTTGCTACTCCTAGATCATGGAGTTTTGTAAGTGAGCTTATTGAAGAGCCAATGGATGATACAACTGCAACAGATCTTATTGCAGGTACAGTAGGTGAAGGCCTAGCAGTAAAGTTTCAAGCACATAGAAAAATTGCTGGTAAACTTCCTAATCCAACAGACGTACTTGCTGGTAAGGTAAGCAAACTAGATGTAACAGAAGTTAGTGCAATGTATTCACTTACTATCAGCATGTGCTATGAACTTAAAGAAGCATTAAGTAAAGTCAAAGATGCTGAGTTTCACAAGATGAGTGATAACTTCTTTAGGTTTATGATGGATAATTTTGAAACTGAATTGGTTGTTATGGGTGCAAGAATTGCCTTAACAACTTATGCTATTCCGTTTCAACCTACTAAACTTAAAAACTTTGATGAGTTTCATCAACGTTATGGAAAATATATCCTTGCAAGTCAAGGATAAAGAGCTTGGTTGAGGGCCGTTTTCTAACTGTAAATTCGAAAGCATAGGGCTATGCAGGCCCTCAACCAAATCACCTCAGCAATGGACGATATAGATAATATACTCAACAAGCACCTGAAAGATTATGTTCAGGTGCATCGCCATTACACTCCATATAACACAAACGAATGGACACAGTTATTAAAGCAGGTACATGCTGACTTTGGTAGACCAAGTGAACGTTGGGCCTGGATGCTAGATCACAACTGGCAAAAAGAACTACTCGAAGATCCAGAATATCGTGGAATGGCCATTAACGAATGGCATGTTATATTCTACTTTAAAGAAGAATCAGACGCAGTTATGTTCGGCCTTAAATACTAGCATGAAGTATGATGTTAAAAAATTAGATGGTCGTTATGCACACAATGCTCACTTTGATTACTGTATAGAGTTTCCACGTAATCAATTCGGGCCTGTGGAGTTTCATACGGTTATGCAGTGGATGATCGAAACATATGGTTATAGTGCTGAAGTCAGAGACTTTATGTGGATAAGAAGTATGTTGGCAAAACGACAACAGTTTAACGTTCCTAATTCAGATGTTCCTAAGTTTATAAATCCTCTGTGGAGTTGGACTAACGGTAGCGAACATCTACGTATGTACTTAAAAGGTGAAAAAGAACTAAGTTTTTTCAAACTTAAATGGGTGAAGAAAGATGAAAACAATTGATCTACATGGCCGAACCATACATGATGCATGGCGAGTGTTTATGGCCTTTGCATATGAGAAATGGCTTGACAAAGAAAAAGAAATACGTGTGATAACCGGACATGGAGCAATACAAAAAGAGTTTCCTGAATGGTGTGCAGTTAGTCAGCATGTAAAACGCTGTGAAACTGAACCATATAATAAAGGCAGTTGGAAAGTAAGACTGAGATGACACAGAGTATGTACGTAGTTGAAAAACAAAATTTAAAAACAGATTATAGACAGTTGGTTGGAGTATACGACAGTCGTGACCTAGCAGATGCCGGTGGTGAAGAAAGTTTAGAAATGAACGATCCTAACAACTGGAACATCACTGTAACAATAGTGCCCCTAAACAATAAATTAGGTTGACATATATCATATACGTGTTACAATGTATATACAGTTAGAAATTAGGAGCAGCACATGGCAGATACAGTAAACAAGGATATTGCAGATAAGTTCAAGGACATACTCGGTCCAATGGATCCTGCACGTGATAGAGAAGTACGTGAAATACTAATTACTGCAAGAGTTGGTATGTTGTTACGTGCTAGTTTCTTTGGTAATCTAGCAACACGTCTTAAACTTGTTAATGCAGACGAATGGTGTTCTACTGCCGCAACTGATGGTAGAAACTTCTATTACAATTCAAAGTTTATTAAAATGCTACGTCCTAAAGAAGTTGAATTTCTTTTTGGACATGAAGTATTGCATTGTGTATATGATCATATGGGTAGACGTGGTGACAGAGATGGACAGTTGCATAACGTAGCCTGTGACTATTGTGTTAATGCAGATCTTAAAAAGCATAGAGTTGGTGAATTTATTACCACTGTTCCGTGTTTGTATGACATAAAGTATGAAGGTTGGGCTAGTGAAGAAGTATATGATGATCTTTATGAGAACGCAGACAAGATCGATATAGAAGAACTAGTAAAACAAATGATAGATCAGCACCTAGATGGTAAAGAAGGTGATAATGACGGCGAAGAGGGAGAAGGCAAAGGTCCTGCAAAGTTTAGCAAAGAAGAACGAGAAAAGATCAAAGAAGAAATAAAAG
>Ga0209634_1002304_pt1 | contig 13405 bp, 17 predicted proteins | sample LinPmetageLP40_FD_184043 | JGI IMG/M metagenome (GOLD analysis project Ga0209634, IMG submission 184043) | Marine viral communities from the Pacific Ocean - LP-40 (SPAdes) (version 2) | ecosystem: Environmental > Aquatic > Marine > Oceanic | place: Pacific Ocean | collected 2010-08-26
TCCCAATATCCTTGTTTCTTTCTTTTTTGAAGTCATTTAATCTGTTAATGGAGTGTTTGGCTAAGCAGATGCATGATACAAAGATGCGTTATAGCCGCTAATATAATGAACAAAAAATGCATTCAATAAAAATCGAAAAAAGCTAAAAGTTAGGCAAACCAGTAAGCATCTCACCTGTCTTTAGATAATGATTCATTGCTTTTTCCCAAGAATCCATCATGATGTCATAACTTTCTTTTGTAAAGTATTCTAATACTTTGTCACCCATTTCACTCAATGATGTTTTACTGTAAATAAGTACAGCTTTGGTCTTATCTTCAGTTATTGGTTTTACCTGAATTTCCAATTTAGTAACAAGTACTCCTAGTACATGATAGATCATTTCGACATGACCCGTCTCAATATCATAGTCAGTTACTACCCAGACAACATCAACATCTCCGTGAGTTGTAATAAATATGGCATCTTTTTCAACAAGTCCAGAGTTGCTATAGACTTCTTTTGGTGCCCAATTTTCGCACCAGTCTAATTCTCTTACTGGACAGTAGAGTGGCATGATTTTACCAATTGGCCCATTGATAGTTTGCTCATAAATGTGAGAGATTCTATTTGGCTTTTTGATTTCCATAATTGTTTGATTTGAACCGTGTTTACTTTCTTTATTAGGCGAATATCCGTGCGAATGGTCGATGTCTTTGTGTTGCCCATTGTCTAAATTTGGTGGCTAGGTGAGATTTAATACGATAACCAACAGAAATAATGGCATCAAGGTTATAGAAAACTTGCTTCCTTTTCACTTCTCGATTTCCTTCTTTTTGAATTATTAAGAAATCCTTAATAGTTCGTTTTTCTTCTAATTCGTCCTTATCAAGTATGTTTTTAAGGCGCATATTTATATTGAGAACAGAACTTTGAAATAATTCTGCCATCAATTTTTGAGTAAGCCAAACGGCCTTATCCTGAAAACGAACATCTAACTTGATTTCGCCATTTTCAGTTTGATAAATTATTATTTGTGATATGTTTTCTTCTATTACAATTAATCATTTTTCTTGATGTAAGATTCTGTATAATTGATCTATGCTAAACATTTATATTGGTAGCCAAGTGTGTCTATTCCTAAGTTTTAATCAACTCCCTTATTTTTTTATTGATGAGTTTGGATGATTGGTCGAGCACGCCAGCTGATTTGGAATGATTTGTCCAGTTTGAGCAGGCATCTTTCACTTTTTCTATAATTTCATTAGCATGCTTGATGTCAAAAATATCAGCAAGTTCAAGTAATTGTTTTTGCCCTGGAGAAGCACTTTCTCCAGCAGTCATGGTGCTATGCATACCATGAGATGCGTATGAAAATGTCAGGTCATAAGCTGGAGCCAATTTCCACTTCCCCCTCTGATCCATCAGAAATGAGAAATTTTTGCTGTGATCGTCTCTGTTATGAGCATAGATATTGAAAGCAGCCATGCGCAACACTTTTTCATAAGCTTCAATATCTTTTTCAAGCGTAAATGCTGCATCCATCAAATGACCATAATCCATTGTACTTACTGCAAAATTGTCATGCATAAGACCACTTGCCGAATGCATGTGCAATCTGTCATTGCCTACTCTATCAAACCGTTTTGTTCCAAAGTAGGCTTTTCCAGATGGTCCATAAAAGAGCTTGCAATCACTCATTTGTAGCCCAGCGGCTAGCGCCATCTTATGATAAGCATATTCAATATTGGCAATGTCTGGTAAGTCATTCGATTGAAACTTGATAATCCAATGTGCGTAATCGGCTGGTAATTCGTTCATGCCATGGATGAAATGGTCTTTTTCTTCATGGTAACCGATAAATATTTTAGGCCTTGCTCCCCCAGAAGACCCGCCTATATTAAAGAGTTGTTCTATGATGTCCTCAGTTGCTCCTTCATAGACTTGTTGGACCTCGTCTGCGAGTACATCTAAATCTAGCGGATGGTCATTGCTTGCCATTGACTCAATGTTTTTGGGCTTATAAGTAAGTGCACCCATTCCATTATCCCCAACATAAGCCAATCTGTCAAGAGGCCCGATCTCTCCTGGCAGTACGCCTTTCGCAAATAATTTTCTATCAAGCAACAATGTTCCCCAACCATCAGGAAGTGAATCATTGAATACACCATGTAATCCATCAAAAAGACTGGGTTCTCCTTTATTAATGATATTGTTGAAAGCAAGTTTGATAGGAGAGATTTCCAGACCATGGGATGCAAATTCCAAGTAATATTTAAAGTAAATGTTACCGTCATTGGCTTGAACCAACTCACCCAGTTCTATTTCATCTTGATGGAATTTAATGGAAACAATCAATTTTTTTATCCTCTCCATCAGAACCTTGTCTTATCCGAAAACAGCTGTTCAATGTTATCTGAGTCTTGATTGGATTCGAATAAGGTTTCTATATCACTGAGCTGGTTAAGTACATGTAGGATTTTCAGTAAGGATTCAAATGAAATTTGTCCCGTTTGTTCAAATCGTTTGATACTTCCATGTGATACACCTGATCTTTTGGCTAATTCAAGTTGAGACATCTTGTCCTGTTTTCGCAGGTTTCTTACCTTGAAAGCGGTCTCTGCTAATATATCCTTCGGCAGTTTATTTTGATTATATTTTTTCATTTACGGATAATATATTAGTCTAATTTAGTAAAAATAGCTACTAGTAGCTAATATATTAATCTAAATAGAATTGTGCATACTTAGTGTTGAAAATATCAATACCATCGACCTTCATCACTTCGATAGCTCTAAGCACTGGCTTTCACGTAGTATTTTTTCTTTAGCCAAAATGAAACCCGAACCAGTAAGATCAACGCAGGCACTTCAACTAGTGGACCAATAACTCCTGCAAATGCTTGACCTGAATTCAGCCCGAAAACTGCAATGGCAACTGCAATCGCCAGTTCAAAATTATTTCCCGCTGCTGTAAAAGCTACTGCGGCTGTTTTGTCGTATGATGCTCCCATTGCTTTGGTAACGAAAAATCCAATGATAAACATTAACGTAAAATAGATAAGTAAAGGGATCGCAATAATCAAAACGTCTATTGGGATTTCCACGATCAATTCTCCCTTTAAGGAAAACATGACAACTATGGTAAACAACAGCGCAATTAAGGTCATGGGTGAAATGGTCGGGATGAATTTCTTTGTGTACCATTCCTCACCTTTTAGTTTCACTAAAATTAATCTGCTTAGTATTCCCATTAAGAAAGGAATGCCTAGGTAAATTGCCACACTTTCCGCAATTGTGACGATTGAAATGTCCACAATAGCACCTTCAAATCCAAAATAGGGGGGAAGAACGGTTATGAAAAGCCAGGCGTAAAAACTATACGCAAAAACTTGAAAAATACTATTCAACGCCACCAAACCTGCTCCATATTCACTGCTTCCTTCTGCAAGGTCATTCCATACCAAAACCATTGCGATACAACGGGCTAAACCAATTAAGATTAGGCCAACCATATATTCGGGATAATCGCGTAAAAATGTAATTGCCAATACAAACATTAAAACGGGGCCAATGATCCAATTTAGAACAAGTGAAATAGATAGGATTTTTGTGTTTTTGAAAACTTTTGGTAACAGCGAATAGTTGACTTTTGCCAGTGGCGGATACATCATCAATATCAAACCAAATGCAATCGGAATATTAGTTGTTCCACTACTAAATGAGTTTATGATGTTGGGAAAGGTTGGGATAAAATACCCTAGTCCGACTCCAATAACCATTGCTACAAATATCCACAAAGTCAGATTTCTGTCAAGAAAACTTAATTTTTTTACTACCATTTTTTATGAATTTATTTGAGAGAAAACGTAAAATAATTCAGTCGCGATTTGCAGGCTTCTTTCATTGTATTTTTCAGCCTGTTGCGGTGTATTGTCAAATGCTTTTGGGTCTTCAAAAGTTATTGGTATACGTTTTTCTGCGCCTATAACAAATGGACAGGTTTCATTTGCTGAATCGCAAGTCATAATGGCTGCAAATGCCGATTTTGGGTTGAAGTCATCATCCAATTTTTTTGAAAATCCGATTATCGGATGCTCACTATCAGCATATTTAATACTGTAAATAGGGTTGATGCCTTCTGAAATAGCTTTGACTTCAAAACCTGAATTTTGTAGAGTTTCTACAACCATTGGGAAAAGTGCTGTAGCTTCTGTTCCGCCTGAATAACAAAACACATTTTTAATATTAAAGTAGCTAGCCAATGTTTGTGCCCAAACTTGTGATAAATGACTTCTGCGTGAATTATGGGTGCATATAAAATTGATTCGTATTTCTTGACCAGTAGAGAATTTTGATTGAATAAAATTAGTTAGTGGTTGTAAAACAGCTTTGCGTTCATCTGAAATAGTTTGAGGATTCAATTCCTTAATTAATTCTTCTATTTCTGAAAATAGGGTTGATTGCGTTGTTAACATTCTCTTGAAGTTTATGTTTTTTTAGTAGTGTCGTCCGAGTAAATTTTAAAAGGAGCAAAAATGTTTGATTATACTCAAATTTCAAGCTTTTTACTTCACAATGAAAAACACCCCTCTGTGTCTCCCCTCAAGGGGAGAATCGCGACTATCCCCTTGAGGGGATTATAGGGGTGTTTTTCTCACAGAAATAAATACAGCACGTTCTTTACTCGGATGACACTATTTTTTTAGCAACAATTTCCATCTGGTGAACAACAAAGTTCATCATTCAAATCAGATAACTTTACTTTGGTTTTTTCTACTGGTATTCCACATTCAGATTTTGCCAAGCAGTCAGTTTCTTTGACAGTCAGCAGGAAATTGGTTCCATCAAAATCCATCCCGAACTTGCCAATAGTCTCTCCTTGATATTCTACTTCTATATCCAAATCACCCATGTTTAGGACTTTTTCTGAAAGCTCAATGATACTTAGAAGTTTCTCAGGGTGTAGTCTGTGATCATAGTCGTTGGCATTCCAAAGTTGGAAGTTGGCGACTTCTTCCTGTCTCACAATTCCTCCACAATCGATGAAGTGCTTACTTACCTTACCAACTTCTGTGACATGGAAGTGGTTGGGGACTAGCTCTCCATTGGGGAGTTGAAAGGCAATCTGATCTAACTGGGTTAACTTTTCTTTGACTTGTGATAATTTCATTTGGTCTGATTTTATGGTGTAAAATTAGCTTTTATCGTATTGTTACGATATGATTTGTTAAATTTTTTTATACCCTTAAGTATTTCGCAAAGCGAATGCACAGCAACTATTAAGTTGATACGGCTTAGGCAGACTTTTCACTTTTATGATTATGGCCTTCTTCAGTTTATTGAATTTAGTTTTCATGATCTGAGAATTACTTGTGGTAAGTTTCATATTCTATACAGCAAATTGTATGACCGTATAAGTTGTCAATTAGTTTTAAAATTTTATGCAATTGACTTTTGAGGTTGTTTAGTAGTTCTTTCATAATGTTCATCTTTAATCGTATTATTACGATTGATTAAAGTAATTTTTTTTAGCAACACTCTTCTGTAGATACAGAAGTGCTCATAAATTGGTTAATCATCATTTTTGATGCTTCCCACACTTTTTCATCAATGCAGTAGCAAATACTGGGACCATTTATTGTCCCTGCGATTAGCCCAGCTTTTTTGAGTTCAGCCAAGTGTTGGGATATTGTAGACTGAGACAAAGGAAGTTCATCAACTAAATCACCGCAAACACAAGCATTTCTTTTCGATAACATCTCCAGAATAGCGATACGAGCAGGGTGACTAAGCGCCTTTGCAATGTTGGCTAATTGGTTCTGTTCTGCTGTAAATTTTTCTGTTTTTGAAATTCCCATGATTCTTTAATCGTAATTAAACGATTAAGGTTGCGATAAATTTATTTTTTATCAAATATTTTGTTGTTAGATTAAGCATTGAAATAATCCTAACTTTATTAAATGCTATCTAAGAAAACAAAATACGGCTTGAAAGCGCTTACCTATATTGCGAAGGAAAAGAATGCCGAGACTGTGTCGATAGGAGAGATAGCACAAAGTGAAAACATCCCGCAGAAGTTTCTTGAGGGTATACTACTCACCCTAAGAAAGTCTGGATTTCTTGGGTCGAAGAAGGGTAAGCATGGAGGGTACTATTTGATAAAGACTCCTGATGAAATAATGATGGCGGATGTCATGAGAATATTAGAAGGACCGATAGCGATGGTACCATGTGTGAGTTTGAACTTCTATGAGAAGTGCGCTGATTGCCCGGATGAGAATGTATGCTCAGTGCACAACCTGATGATAGAAGTGCGGGACAGTACGCTCAAAATATTCAATAATAAATCCCTTGCTGATTTAATATAAATTCTTTTCAATTTCCTTTTTTGACGCCATAATTTTGTTTTACATTTGCAATTCCTATTAAACCTATAGGAATAAGAGAGATAAGATAAATATGATTGATCAACTTATAATAAATACAAGGGTAAAAACTGAACCTGTCTCAGACAACGGTGGCGTTTCAGAGAATACGCTGAGGACTATTCTGAAGACTATTAGTTGGCGGGTAATAGGGACATTGGACACTATTTTGATTTCATGGATTGTCACTGGTACTTTGGTTTTGGCCTTCTCAATAGGATTGGTGGAGCTGGTAACAAAGATGGTTTTATACTTTTTTCATGAGCGCTTATGGAATACAATAAAATGGGGAAAATAAAGATAATGGATACATTAATAACAAGGGAACAAGTAATGGAATTGAACAGGCTGTTTAAAAATGTAGCACCTGAAAAAATTATCCAAAAAGGTCTGGAGGTAAGTGATAATGCCGTAGTCACCACCAATTTTAGGCCATATGAAGTGGCAATTTTACACGCTGTGAATGAAATCAAAAATGGGATACCTGTGGTGTGGTGTGATACGGGATACAATACTTCCTCAACATACGTACATGCTGATAAAATAATCACTCAATTAAATCTAAATGTGTCACTCTATGTCCCTCGACAAACGAAAGCATATAGAGATACACTGATGGGGGTTCCAAATATTGATGATCCTAATCACGAGTTATTTACAGAACAGGTCAAATTAGAACCATTTAAAAGGGCTCTGGAAGAGCACCAACCGAAAGTGTGGTTTACCAATCTAAGAAAGGGCCAAACGGCATTCAGAGATAGCATTGATATCTTCAGTTTGAGTAAAGATGGTGTACTAAAAATAAGCCCATTTTATTACTGGTCTGATGCTGATTTGGACCAATATTTATTGGAGAAAGGATTGCCAAATGAGTTTGATTACTTCGATCCAACAAAAGCATTGGAACATAGAGAATGCGGGTTACACAATTAAGTGAGAAAAGAAAGATGAGTAATACTTTAAAACAAAACGCACTGGAAAGTGAAGCCATCTACATCTTTAGGGAGGTAGTTGCACAATTTGAAAATCCCGTACTTCTATTTTCCGGTGGAAAGGATTCTATCACCTTGGTACGGTTAGCACAAAAGGCATTTTACCCCGCTAAGATTCCATTTCCACTTTTACATGTGGATACCGGACACAACTTCCCTGAAACGATAAAATTTAGAGATGATTTGGTGAAAGAGCTGGGTTTGCAATTGATCGTAAGAAATGTCCAGGATAGCATAGATGCTGGTAAGGTCACTGAAGAACATGGGAAATATGCTAGTAGAAATACCCTGCAAACAACCACATTACTTGATGCGATCGAAGAATTCAAATTTGATGCGTGTATCGGAGGTGCTAGACGTGATGAAGAAAAGGCAAGAGCTAAAGAACGCATATTCTCGGTACGAAACGACTTTGGAGAATGGGATGAGAAAAACCAGCGCCCAGAAGTATTCAATGTCTTGAATGGAAAAATTCAGTTGGGACAGAATGTACGGGTATTTCCAATTTCTAATTGGACGGAAATAGATGTCTGGAATTACATCAATGACGAGAAGATTGAGATTCCATCTATTTACTTTTCACATCTGCGCAATACATTTGAAAGAGATGGCCTCATATGGGCAGCTGAAGAAGTCGTATACAAAGAGGAAGATGAGTTGGTACATGAAAGAGTTGTCCGATATAGAACTGTAGGAGACATGACTTGTACTGCTGCTGTCGAATCTGGTGCGACCACTATCGAGCAGATTATTTCAGAGATAAGAGAATCTTCCATCTCCGAACGAGGGGCTAGAATAGATGATAAACGATCAGAGGCCGCAATGGAAAAACGCAAACAACAGGGGTATTTTTAGCTAATACGCTCATTCAATTATTTCAACACTTTATATTATTACGAAAATATGGACGTACTAAAAATAGCAACAGCTGGCAGTGTAGATGATGGGAAAAGTACTTTAATCGGTCGATTGTTGTACGATACCAAATCATTGACTAAAGATAAGATTCAGGCAATAGAAGAAAGCAGTAAAAAGAAAGGGTTTGACTACTTGGACTTTTCTTTGGCCACTGATGGACTCGTGGCTGAAAGGGAACAGGGGATCACCATAGATGTGGCGCATATTTACTTTTCAACACCAAAGAGAAGCTACATCATAGCGGATACGCCTGGTCATGTAGAATACACAAGGAATATGGTGACAGGTGCTTCGACATCGCAAGCGTCTATCATATTGGTCGATGCACGCAAAGGGGTGATTGAGCAAACTTATAGACACTTTTTTATCAATAATTTACTACGTGTAAAGGAAATAGTTGTGGCAGTGAATAAGATGGACTTGGTGGATTACTCCGAAAAAGTATTCGATGATATTAAAGCACAGTTCTCCGAATTGGTGTCAAAGAGTGACTTTGACGAAAAGCAAATAACATTCATTCCCATAAGTGCATTGAATGGAGAGAATATAGTCAAGCAGTCCCAAGAGATGTCTTGGTACAACGGAAGTACAATATTGAAGCACCTCGAAGCATTAGAGATAGACCAATTTAAGGAGGCATCTCAGACCCGTTTTTCTGTACAGACCAGCATCCGACCGAAGAGTGATCGATTTCATGATTTTAGAGGGTTTGCTGGACTTGTTGAGGGTGGCAACTTCAAAATTGGTGATGAAGTCACCGTATTACCGTCATTGACCAAGTCAAAAATCAAAGAGGTCCACTTCTTTGACAAGCAATATGAGGAGGCTTCAGAAGGTAGCTCAGTGACTATTACACTGGAAGATGAAGTCAATATTACTCGTGGTGACATTTTGGTCAAATCCACAGAATTGCCTACAGAAACTAAAAGTATCAATGCCAATATTTGTTGGATGGACAATAAACCGTTGACTACAGGGACTAAATATGTGTTGCAGCATAATACCAATGCTCTGACAGTGAAAATACAAGAAGTATCGCATGCGATTGCTACCGATTTTTCGGGTACTTATGAAGCCAATGAGCTTAAACTGAATGAAATAGGGAATGTGCAAATACAACTTAGTAAAGCAGTATTCACTGATTCTTATAAAGACAATAAAGGAAACGGGAAGTTTATAATCATCGATACACAAACCAATTATACCGCTGGTGTTGGTTTTGTGAATTAATTACGCACTTAAGTGGTTTGATTATTGATATATTGGTTATTTAGCATTTCAATAATTATTAGTTCAGATGAGATTTTCTTTTTTGTTTAACACACTATTCACACTTGTTTTATTTTTAACCTCTAATGTTGAAAGTAAAGCTCAAGATGGCTATTCATTAGACTTTCAAGTGAAAGGATGGAGTGATACCACCGCGTTCCTAGGATATTATTATGGGGAAAGTACTTATATAAAAGATACTGCTTTAGTTGACTCCAAAGGAAAGTTTTCATTCAAAGCTAGCGAGTCTTTATCTCAAGGAATGTACATGTTGGTGCTAGGCAAGACTAAAGCATTTGAATTTTTGGTCGGTGAAGATCAAAGATTTTCAATAACCACCGACACTGCTAACTACATCACCCACATGAAAGTCTCTGATGATGTGAACAACCGTGTGTTTTTTGAGAACATGGTGTATAATCAAGGGATGAACGAAAAGGCCGCTCCTTGGGTGAAACAGAGGAGGGATTCACTTTCTAGTGAGGAACAAAGACTTGAAGCTCAAGAAGTGCTCAGGGGTCTTAATGTTGAGGTATTAGCACATTTTAATGAAGTGGCTAATGCCAATCAGGGAGCCTTTGTTTCCACTATTCTCAAGATGCAGCAGAAGGTAGACATCCCTGATGGTTTGGACAGACAACAACAATTTCAGCACTATAAAACACACTTTTGGGACAATATGGATTTGAGTAATGATGCATTACTAAGGCTACCCAATAGCCCATATCGTGCCAAAATGGAAGACTATTTGGATAACTTATTTCTGCAAACGAGTGACTCACTTATTGTGGGCATAGATTACATTGTCTCAAGAGCTAAGTCCAATCCAGAAACTTATAAATATGCAGTTTGGAATATCTGTATCAAATACCAAAACCCAAAATTCATGGGGCAAGATAGAATATTCGTGTACCTGTACGATAAGTATTTTGCAACTGGTGAAATGGATTTTTGGGCGAATGAATCATTGAAAAATAACCTTAAGGAACGCGCTGATCAATTGCGTAAAAGTTTGATAGGAGAGCAGGCACAGAACATGGTTATGCTGAATGAGAATTTGCAACGAGTGTCCCTCTACGATATTAAAAAGAAATATACTGTTATATACTTTTACGATCCGGACTGTGGTCATTGCAAGAAGGAAACTCCAAAGCTCAATGGCTTTTATAAAAACACCAAACACGATGTAGAAGTTTTTGCTGTGAGTGCTGATACATCGATGGTCAAAATGAAAAAATACATCAAGGATAATGGACTAACATGGGTATCTGCCAATGGGCCTAGGACGGTTACACCGCAGTATCAAAAACTGTATGATGCTAACACCACGCCTACCATTTATTTACTCGATGAAAAAAAGAAAATAATCGCCAAAAAGTTGGAAGCAGTTCGTATAGAAGAGTTTTTGGATAATTATGAAAGGGGCAATTTGTAACCCGCTCTCAACTTTAATTTTTTTTACCTTTATCACATGCGGTTCTGGGTACTACCCGATGGTTTGTTTAATATATATAGATGGAAGTATTCCATAAACTTCATGAAAACATTTTGAGAAATAGGCCGGACTGCTGAATCCAGTTCGATAGGATATTTCAGAAATATTAGAATTTTGTTTGTCCAATAATTGTAGTGCTTTATTTAATCTATAATTTTTCAGAAAGATGTTTGGAGATTGTCCAATGATGGGCATCATTGTTCGGTATAGCTTTGACTTACTTAAGCCTAAACTCTTATGATAATCAATAGCGCTTGTGTTTGTATGAGTCCATACACTTTCTGTAAATTCTAATAAGCTCATTATAAATTCCATTTCAACACTAGTTAATGCTATCACACCTTCAATATTAACAGGGTTGTTTTGATTTTCACTTTCGTATAAATCTTTAACATCGGGCGATAGTATTATATTTCCATTGATAGCGTACGATACATAGTTCGCCTCCTTTATAGTGTATTCAAAAATACTTTCTTTTTCAGTGACTGGAATACCGGCACTGATACCAATCTTAAATTCTAGATCTGGGGTAATGACACAATTATGCAATTCTTGAATTTTAACAGCACTCTCAACGGCACCTGTTACAGAAGAGAATGACATGAGAAAAGAATTTGAATGTTGTTTAACAACACTCCCTTGATGGCTACTGATAATGTTTATGATCGACTTACTGTAGCCCCGAATGGCGGCATTTAATGTCTCAATATTTTTAGTTCTTAAAACCTTCTTATTGAATTTAACAACCATTAATGTTCTAAAAGCAGTTTCATTAATAATATTGAGTTTGGTGTTCTGTGCTTTTTCTGGGTCTTGTATTCTTCCCAAAAAAGACTCTACTAAGGTATCATTGACTTCTATTATACGTTGCGGAACAGCCCCATGAGATTGATTATGAAGTTCTATTATAGCTTCTTGGTTTGGAGCTTCTATTAAACAGAAGGCTGTTTGTCTTATTTCATCGCACCAATAGGTTAGTCCACGACAATTATACTTATGTTCGATCTTCAAGTCGGCTTGATGCATTTCTGCTATCTGTCTGGAAGTCACACCCTCGGGCAGATCATGAAAATCCATATATATTGGCATAAGAATAATTTTTATATAAGATACAAATTATAAAAAAGAAGCTGCGTTTGAAATTGGCAGCTTCTTTTTTTGCCTGACCATTTAGCCTATAATTCGGCTGTAGTTGGACTAATAACTGTTGCAACTTCACTTATAGTATTTGCAGGAATATTTGATTTTTTGGCGTGCTCTTCAACTAATCCTTTGTTTTCGGCCTTATAAACACAGTACACCTTATCACCTGTGACATAACTATGTTGCCACTCAATTTTTGGCCCCATTTCTTTAATTACGATGCATGATGTTTGAGAGACTCCTTTTAGTTCTTCTGCTGTTAAGTCACCGACTCCAGGAATAATACGTTCGATTACATAGGTTTTCATAATGTCATTGTTAGTGGATAATTGATTTTGTTTTGTTTGAGCTAACAAATAATTTGTCGTACAAACTGTTAAGATTAGGAGTAGTTTAATCGTTTTCATGATATATGTTTTAAGTTTTAATGATTCAAAACTACTATACCTATAAATCAATGATTTATTCATTTGGTCCAAAAAACTATACTTTTGGTTCAACCCGAATTATGCAGTAGAATTCGTAATGAGACTCAAAAGAACAAAGAATCAGCGGGTTATGGACGAAAAGCATCCCGATAGCTATCGGGATGGTTAAGGACATAATTCGAGCAAAGTGACTGATTCACCCCAAAGGGATGCCTATGGCACAGTTGTTTTGGGTCGGAATAGATTTTCTATTGCATATTTCGGGTTCAAGGTATGAAGTACGACCCCTTGTGGAAGTTCTCATAGAAATGACTGAAAAACAGAGATGCACTTACTATCAATGTGACAGACAATGGAAGGGATGTCAAAAAGGAGATCCAAAGTTATCCTTTTTGTGAAAATTGGCTGTTTTCGGAGTGGACTCAGACTTTCTTTTCTCAAAAATGCTGTGGATAAGCTCGATGGGAAAATTAATATAGAAAGGAAGGTAAATGAAGGGTCTTCATTTACCATCGGTATTCCGACACGAAGTTAGTCAGTTCCCATGCTCACTTTTGTTCCGTGCATTTGAAGGGATGCCACTACATCCTGAATGTGTTGGTTCTCACGTGATTTGATATCGATGTCATTATCAATACAAAAGAACAACTGTAGCTGCTCTAGTTTTGAAAGTGCTTCAGGAATGGTTTGCAATTGGTTGTTAGAAATATCCAGGTCTTCAAGATTGGCCAGTGATAAAATTTCCTCTGGGAAG
>Ga0209634_1002305_pt1 | contig 13405 bp, 10 predicted proteins | sample LinPmetageLP40_FD_184043 | JGI IMG/M metagenome (GOLD analysis project Ga0209634, IMG submission 184043) | Marine viral communities from the Pacific Ocean - LP-40 (SPAdes) (version 2) | ecosystem: Environmental > Aquatic > Marine > Oceanic | place: Pacific Ocean | collected 2010-08-26
CTGGAGCAGTTACGGCTACCCATACAGCTATTAATACTAAGGTAGCTGAACCAGTGTCGGCTATAACATCAGATGGTTCTAGCCCAAGTATTAACACTTCAGCAGGAGTCACTGCGGCTAACCTAAGAACACTATTGGGTGTTACTGAGGGAGCCATAACTACAGCTACAGATAGCGGTGGTGAAGTAACCCCTGCGTTAGCTACAGGTATTACTGCGGCTGAAGTTTGGAACTTAATTAAAGCTGAAGCTCTTAACTCTACTTATCCTATAGGTGCTATCTATACGGCTATAACCAGTGGTAGCCCTCAAGCAGTCTTTGGTGGTACTTGGGTATCCTTTGGACAAGGTAGAGTAATGGTAGGCCATGATGATGCGGCTAGCCCTGATAGTGATTTTGTGGCTTCCTCTACAGACGGTAGTTCTGTACTGGTAGGGGGCGCTAAGACACACACGTTGTCCATCAATGAGATGCCAGCGCACACACATAGTATCAATGGAGTAGAGAATCCAAGGGGATCAGGTGCTAATGGTTCTGAAGATGGTGACTCTAGCTTCACAAGTTCCTTAACAACTAATTCAACTGGTGGTGGTCAAGCCCACAATAACTTACAGCCATACGTAGTGGTCTATATGTGGAAACGTACAGCTTAAGAGGACTCAATAAATGGGACAGCTATTGCCAGTAAGAGATGTAGGTGACATTGGTGTAGTCACAGACATACGCCCTGCGTCTCTCCCGATCAATGCGTTTACTAAAGCTAAGAACGTAAGGTTTGATGAGGGTAAAGTAGGTAGATCTCCTGTCTTTAGAAAGATTAAGGATTCTTTAGGATTCAACCCAAGATTCTCCTATGGTGTTCCGGCTAACTCTAGTGGTAACTTTGCTAGTATTATTCTTGTGTCTGATACCTATGAGTTTAAGGCTTATGCCAATAGTGCATTAGTGTCTAAGCAAGGTTCTTTGTCGGCTACTTCAGCTAGTGTTCACCCATTCACTGGTACTTCCCTGGCAGATATCACTTACATTAATCGTATAGATCAGCCACCAGTGTTTATGGCTAATGGTGGTAGTAACTTTGCTACCTTAACTAACTGGCCTACTGGCTATAGGGCTGAATCTATTAGAGCCTATGGGGACTTCCTAATAGCCCTAAACACTACAGAGGGTGGTAACAACTTTCCTTCTAGAGTTAGATTCTCTACGCCTGCCCTAGCCAACAGTGTGCCTAGCACATGGAACGAGGCTGATACTACAGCCTCCGCAGGCTTCAATGACTTAGTACAGATGAAGACAGGTATAGTCGATGGTATGACTCTAGGCACTAAGTTCATTGTGTACTCTAAAGATCAAGTTTGGCTTATGGAGTTTACGGGTGGTACGTTTATACATAACTTTAGAAAACTCTTTAGTGACTGTGGCGTTATCAACCAGAACTGTATAGCTGAAGTTGAGGGCGCACACTATGTCTTTGATCATGATGATATCTATATCCATGACTCAAACACTAGGCAATCTATATGTGATGAAAGAGTCAGTAACTATATCTTTGGTGGCTTAAATACAGCTAAGACTAATAGATGCTTTGTACACCATAATCCTGAGTTAGACGAAGTGATGTTCTGCTATGTATCTGGTGATGATATGGCTGAATATACTAATGGTGACAGATGCAATAGAGCCGCTGTGTTTAATTACAAAAGTCAAACTTGGTCATTCATGGATTTACCTAATGTCTCTAGTTCTACTCATGGCACTATCAGTTCATCGGCTACCTATGAGAACTCTAATACCTATGAAAACATAGGGGGTAGCTACTACTCTCAAGAGGCAGGCTATGATGTACACAGTCTGTTTGTAGGTGAAGACTCTAGCCTAGATGGTATTACTTCAGACAAACTCTATGGGTTAGACCTAAGCGACTCAGGTAGCCTATCTTTTGATTTAGACACTGAGGCTAACAAGAGTCCTTACCTAGAAAGAGAAGGCATAGACCTAGATGAGATGTCTCCTCTTAGTGGCTACAAAGTTATTACTAAGATATTCCCTCAAGTAGACACTAGCAACCCAGACAAGCAGTTTGTGTTTACCTTTGGTTCTTCTGACCTACTAGGTAATGCAACAGCATACCAAGGTAGTATTACCTTTGATGGGGCTACAGACTACAAGATAGACACTAGAGCCTCTGGTAGATACTTGTCATACAAGATGGCTGTACTAGATAACAAAGACTTTAGTTTCCTAGGGTTTGACTTAGATGTTTTAACTACTGGTAGGAGGTAGCAATTGTGACTATCCCTATTATTGGCTATAAGCGTAACCCACCCCCAATCCTTAAGAAGAAAAAGCCTCCCCTAAAGGTACGCAAGATACCTAGCACTTTGGCTCCTCTAGAGCTTCCTGGTTCTACTCAAGAACGCTACATGGAGGATGAACTACAAAGGATTGAAAACACATTGAGCAGGGCGCAGTCACCTAAGATGAGCGTGTCTAACTTTACTGTTACAAGAGCAGTAGATGGCACTACTCCTAACTTAGCGACTACCACTGACACTCTATTAACTCTGATCCAAGACTTAAAGGATTCTGGAGTTATTTCTTAAATACAAAAAAACTTAAATACGAGGTATCCCTATGTGGGGCGCAATTATTGGAGGCGCACTAGGAGCTTTAGGCTCTGCTAGTGCCGCTAGTTCAGCAAGAAAAGCACAGCAGGCACAGCTAGACGCACAAATGGCAGGGTTTAACCTAGCAAAGCCATACCTTGAAGATAGTTACAAGAGCGCAGAGGGCTACTTAAAAAACTCTCAAGACATAGGCGCATACACAGGACAGACTTATGCCGGACAAAACCCTTACTCCTTGGCAGGGAACCACTATATCGGTGGAATGGGTGCATTGGGCGCTCAAGGCGCGTTTGATATCACTCAAGCAGGCCAAGGCTTTGCTCAAAACTATCAAGACCTCTACAACCAAGGATCTCAAGACAGACTACAGAACGCCCAAGACTACGCCATAGCTAACTCAGGCGGTCTAGTGAACGCGGCAATGCGAGATGACTTAAGAAATCTACAAGAAAACACACTTACTGGCATCAACATGGGTGCTAGTGGATCAGGGAACATGAATTCGTCTAGAGCAGGGGTAGCTGAAGCTGTGGCTAACCGTGGATACGATGATCGTAGAGCAGACACAACTGCAATGATTAACAGAGATCTCATGGATCAATCTCTATCACAGCAAAACCAACAATTTAAAGATCAAATGTTGGCAAACCAAGGTCTTCAAAACTCATATTTACAAGGTATTAACTCTATGGGTGCAATGGGTGACTTTATGACAGGCGCAGGCAGAAATCTACGCGCTTATGACCAAGGATTCTTAGATGATCAAAGAAGCGCATTTGAAAGGCAACGCGACTTTAACTTAGATCAACAAATAAAATATCAATCTGGAATATTGGGCAACGCCCAAAATCAATCTCCACAAAACCCTGTTGGAGTAACTGCTAGTCCAATGGCGGCAGGATTTGGAGGAGCTATGCAAGGTGCATCTATGGGTATGGGTTTCCAAGATTGGTACAATAATCTTCCAAGAACAGGAGGGCCAGCACCAATTAGCCAAGGAGTACCTATAGGAGGATACACATCTCCTTACAAACCAGGAGGAGGTATATAATGGCTACCGCCCAAGATTTTCAGAATTACCGTATGGGAGGTGGATTTCCCTCTTCTATCTATTCTCCTAGAGATGACGCATCTATGCGTAAAAAAAGAGAGATGGCATTTTTAAACAGAATGTCTGCTTTCAACAATACGCCAGAAAAAATAGCGGCAAGGGTTGCACAGCAACAAAATGCCGCCTCTGCCGCAGATTCTTTTAGTTCGGCACAGATAGATTCCAATAAGCGAAAAATCAATAGTATAAAATCTATGCACGGCCCGTTGTCTGGTATGGGTATTAATTATTTAGACCCAAGCACTCTTCCTGGACTGCCGGACTCAGCTTATATTGCAGGGCAAAATACTGGAGAAGCCATAGGAGATGTGGCTGGAGGTTTATACGACATAGCAGGCAAAGTAACGCCCCCTGTTCTTGATTTTTTTGCTGACACTGTAGAAGGAACAGGTAACTTTGCATTAGGAGCTTTAAATCTTCCAGAAATGGCAGAGGGTAAAAGGTTTCGTAAAGGCGATGATTTTAACCCATTTAACTACAAGGGCATTTTAGGAATAGGCCAAGACTCTCAAAACATACCCAATGGCGGTGCTTTGAATAGTGAAATGCCAAATGGTGGTGGCCTACAATTAGACACTCCAGTAGACACTCCAGTAGACACTCCAGTAGAAACGCCCATTGAAGCCGCAGTCAAAGAAGTAGTCGAAGGGTCGGTTAGCCCAGTAACTACTATTGCTGAAAAAGCCCCAAAAATAGACAAAGAAGGTACTTTACGTGGTATTGCTAAAGCGGCTGACATAGATATGTCTGGGACAGCTACAGGCAACAAAAGAGATCAGACTAGTATGGGAATACCTCGAATAGGCATGAGAGAAAAACTTATGCGTATTGGTGGGGCAATTACTGCGGCTTCTGGTCAAGGTGGTCTAGCTTCTATCGGGGCAGGAACACAAATGTATGGCTCTCTACAAGACGAAGAAAGACGTTTAGCTCAAGTAGAACAGCAAAATCAAATGTCTATGCTCAGTAAATTGCAGGCTATGAATAAAAAGACTGCACAGCAAGAAAAGCAAGAAACTGAAGATAGAGAAATGTTTGTCAACACAAAATCAATGTCTACTAGGCAAAAGTTCTTAGCGGACAGATTGCGTCAAGAAGGTGATGAAGTAACCGGTTTCTTTGATGGGACTTTAAAATCAATTTATGACAACACGGTTGGTAATCCAAGGTCAGAACTTAGATTGGCTTTAGAACAGGAAGTAGTAAATAACACTCTTGTCTCAATAGCCCAAACTAAAGGTGCTATTTCTAACAGAGAAATGGAACTATTTATGAAGCCAATTCCTAGAATAGGTAAAAATCAGGAAGCTACATGGATTGCATGGCTAGAAATGCAAAGTGCCTTAAATGCTATCAAAGCTAAAAGACTTGATCCTAGTAACTTAAATCCTGATGGTTCATTGAAAACTAGAGTACAAGCCGATGCCGAAGCCTCTGCCGAGCTAGAGCAACTTTACCAGAACTTACTAAACACTGGCTACGCTCCCTATGGCAGTGGGCAAAGTGAGCCTAACGAGGCTGATTCAGTAGCAGATAAATATCTATAACAAACGGTGTCCTTATGTCTGAGCGATTACAGCGATTATCAAAAGCGTTACTAGCCGCAGATAAAGCAGGAAATACAGCAGATGCCCAAATTTTGGCAAAAGCATACAAGCAAGAAAAAGCTAATTTACAGCAACCTCAAGAAACCGACAACGCTTTCCAATACTCTGTAGATCAAGCCCAAAGAATGGGGGGTAAAGGTCTTGAAGCAATAGGCCAAGCCACAGGTATGCAAGGAGTAGCTGATTACGGCACTCAAGTAGTAGCACAGCAAGATAAAGACATAGCTCAGGGTGGATATAGACCTGATTACAACAAATCTCTTAGAGACACCTTTAATGAAGATGGAATTGGTGCGGCTATGGGATGGCTAGGAGAGAAGACAGCCGAAAACTCAGTTTCAGGTGGTGTTGCTTTAGGTGGTGGTCTTGCTACTGCCGCAGTAGCGACTGTATCTGCGCCTGCCGCCGCAATAGTTGGTCTTGGGACAATAGCCGCAAGTGGAACTATGGGTGCAGGAGAGGCCGCTTTTGAGCAAGAAGAAAAAGTAGGTGACTATGATGCCGCATTAGCTACTGGACAAGGTGTTTTAATTGGTATCTTAGATAGATTTGGTGCAAGTAAAGTTATTCCTGCATCTAAATTGATGAAAATGACACCGAAAGAAATGGTAGACACTCTTAATAAGAAAGGATTTGGCAATGCCGCCAAAGAAGTAGCCAAAAGAACAGGCATAGAGGGCGTAACTGAGGTTGCACAGGAAGGTGTTTCAATAGCAGGCGCGGCATCCAGAGGCGGTGACTATACTCAGAAAGAAGTAGAGGACAGGTCTATTGATGCGTTTGCTTTAGGTTCGACAAATGCTGGAATAGCGCAAACGGTCCAAGGTGGCGCAAGCCTTGTTCGTGGAAAACCAGCTAATTTAAGTAACAGGGCTATACAAGCCACGCTTGCACAGCGTCTTGATGCTTTAGCTAGAGGAGGCAATGAAAAAGGTAAGAAATTTAATTTATCAGATGTGGATACTGCTTCCCAAAATGGTGTTATGGATCTAATGACACTAGCCCACAGTGAAATAGAAAGGGATATAAGAAAATTTGAAAAAGAATTAAAACCCTACCTTAATGTTAATGACAAAAGTCTTTCTTCAGCAGAAATAGCTGATAGATTTGCCGTAAAAAAATTGTTGCAACAATCTAAGAATAAAGTTAAGTCAGTCGTAGGCCAAAAAGACTTTGAGATTTTAAAAAGATTAGTTGGAGGTGCGTCAGATGGTAAACGGTTAATTAACGCCGTCCAAGAAAGCCAAGAATTAACAAGACTTTACAATGCAGGTCTTAAAGGTGGTGTTTCCAAACTTACAGATAACCTTAGTCCTTTTCCTTCAGGTGGAAACTACAGTGGCCAAGCGGCTATAACTAATGCTGTAAGAGGTATAAGTGCCGCTGGTGTTGCAGGGGCAACGGCAGGCGCGTCTATCCCTTACCAAGTCGGCGCGTTGGTAGGTGGTAGACTGATTGATGGCGTTACAGGAAGAAGATCTAAAGTCAAACGCTACATTAAAAGAAATTTAAAGAATAAAGGTATGGCTCCAATATATGGTCTGGGCGAGGCAGACAAAAACTTAGCAAAAGCAAAAGCCGCAAATGAAAAAGCCCAAGCTGAAGCTGAAGCTAAAAGGCAAGCTGAAAGAGATAAAGCTTTCTTTATGTATAACGAAGGTAGTCCACCAAACCCTAACAGTCCAGAGGGTATCTACCAAAGATTTACTGGTATGGATAGGGCTGGACTTGAAGCTACGATAGCCGATGCGCTGTCTGATCCAAACCTTGATCCAGGAGTACGCCAAGATTTAGAAAGCCTAATCGAAAGCATGAAGTATGGAGAAAGAGTATCTGGATTCTCAGTTAGATACATTAACGGTTTAGCTGATCAAAATACTGAAGTAGGCAAGCGTAGAGTAAGGCCAATTGAGCCTCCAGAAGGACTTGCTACAGCAATAGCTGTCAGTGGTGCATCTGGGCGTAATCCTAGAGATCAGGGTAAGTTTGATAACAACCAAGTTGTAATGCGTTTGAAAGAAGAATTAAAGAATGACGTATCTCTTAATCAGTCTGAAAAAAAAGCTATAGACTCTAAATTAGACGAAATGCTACTGACTTTAGGTGCAAATCCTGTAAGTACATTGGAGGCTATAGAAAAAGCATTATTTATACGGCAGATACCTCCAAACGCTATTTATAAGTACGTTACGTCTTATAAAAACAGAGTCATACAGCAACAACAACCTTCTGTGCAAAATACGCCTGAAGGACAAGGAATTTTATCAGCTTAAAACACATAAGGAGAGTTATGTGATGAATACTAAAGCTATGGACTTAGTGTCCTATTTAACGGCTATAGAAAAAGTAAACCAAAGTAACCTACTGTCTCACACACAGAAACAATCAATATTTTTAGAGCTTAAGTATGAGCTTACTCCAAATATGTACTGTGTTACCTGTAAAGAGACAAGGCAAATAGTAGAGCAATTACTAGAGGATCACATAGATGACAAAGGAAAGGAAACAGAGAGCAAAGTCTCCACCAAGAGAACTGACTCACCCAAAGAAAGCGCGAAAGAACAGTTATTTCAAGACTCTGATGTCAACTCCAGAGGGAAGGGCGCTAAGAAAAGAGTGGTCAACAAAACCTCGCAAAAACGGAGGACGGCCTAAAGGCGTACCTGACGGCTACCGTAAAGAAACGATAGCTCCACTGCGAGAACAAGCCAAAAAAGATGCAAAAAAGGTAGTAGAAATTATGAGTGATAAATACAACATTGAAGACGAATACCAGAAAGAGGCTTTGTCTACAGCGGTAGAGGTAATGCGCCTTGTCGGTGAGACAAGAGAAAGGTTAGCCGCCGCACGTTTAGTGTTGGACTTCACAAAGTCTAAGCCAGTAAGTAAATCAGATGTTTCTATATCTAGAGCAGAAGATTTCCTTGCATCACTACTGCAAGAGGACGAGCAACCTAATGCACAAGAAACTAGCACAGGTACGGAAGAAACTACTGAATGATTTTAGTTTCTATTCTAATGCCGCATTAAAGATACGAACAAAAGTAGGCGCAATATCCCCTCTCAAGTTAAATTCAGCACAGCAAATCTTAGACAAAGCAGTTAAAGATCAATTAGCCACCGAAGGTAAAGTAAGAGTAATTATTCTTAAGGCAAGACAGCAAGGATTGTCTACCTACACTGGCGGCTACCTTTACTACTCAGTTAGCCAAAGGGCGGCTTGTAAAGCAATGGTAATTACTCACCATGCAGACTCTACTCGCGCTCTGTTTGATATGACTAAAAGGTTTCACGAACACTGTCCTGAGATACTAAAACCACACACCAAATACTCGTCAAGGAGGGAAATGAATTTCGATGTTCTTGACAGTAGTTATGTGGTTGCAACAGCAGGGGGAGATAGCATTGGACGAGGCGAAACACTTACCCATGTCCATGCCTCAGAACTGGCGTTCTGGCAAAAGAGTACTGCGTTGGATAATTGGAATGGTCTTACTCAGGCCGTACCTAACTCTCCAGGAACAGCTATATTTGTCGAATCCACAGCAAATGGTGCGACTGGTATCTTTGCTGACTTATGGAGGGGCGCGGTTGATGGTAGCAATGGTTTTGTACCAGTGTTTATACCTTGGTTTACTGATCCTGAATACCGTGAAAAAGTCCCAGAAAACTTTGAAAGAACGCCTGATGAGAATGAGTTAGTTGGGCTTTATGATTTAGATGATCAACAACTTATGTTTAGGCGCAGAAAGATTGCCCAGAACGGCCTTGACCTCTTTAGACAAGAGTATCCATCTGAACCAGATGAAGCCTTTTTGACTACTGGCCGTCCAGTGTTTAACCCTGATCAAATCACAAAATCTTTAGATAAAACTTTAGATCTACAAGAGCGTCTAGCTCTAGAGGGCGATGAGTGGCTTAACAATGCTAGAGGTGAGCTTAGTACTTACAGGAAACACCAAGAGGGCGAACAGTACGTCATTGGTGCTGATGTCGCTATGGGTGTCAGAGGTGGCGACTACTCAGTAGCTCAAGTTCTTGATTCTAAGAAAAGACAAGTAGCGATATGGAGAGGCCATGCTCACCCAGATTACTTTGCTGAAGTTCTTTTTGCATTAGGAGAATACTACAACGAAGCCTACATCTGTGTTGAGAACAACTCACATGGGATCTTGACTTGTACTAGGTTAGGTAAAGATATGGCTTACCCTAATTTCTATACAGAAACTCAGATAGACAAACTCACTGACAGAGAAACTTTAAAGCTAGGTTTCACTACAACAGCAAAAACAAAACCTTTAATTATTGATCAACTACGTGCCTCGATGAGAGAGGAAGAGTTAGAACTTAATTGTAAGGTAACTTTAAGAGAAATGCTGACTTACATCGTTACAGAAAGCGGTGCAATGCAGGCAGAGGCAGGATGCTTTGATGATTGCGTTATGTCTCTAGCTTTAGCAAATCATGTACATACTGGTGCTTGGAACCCAGTGGAATCCACAGACTCATTTTATATTGAGATGGTTTAATTATGGCAAAGAAAAAAGACTACAAGAAACTCTCTGACACAGAGATAGTCGCTATCGTAGATGACAATGTTGGACGATCCGTTGGCTACCACGACAGCGAACTTAGCCGTGAGCGATCTAACGTAATGGAGTACTACACAGGCGCAAAGCCTAAACCTATCCATGACGGTAACTCTAAGTATGTGTCTTTAGATGTTTATGATGCAGTCGAGTCAATGAAGGCCGCACTTTTAGAAACATTCTCAGCAGGGAACAAGGTTGTACATTTTGCACCACAGAATGCTGATGATGTAAAAATGGCGGCTGTTTGCTCGGCTTACACTGACTATGTAGCCCACAGGCAAAACGATTTATATTCTGTTATGTCATCAGTTATACATGATGGACTTATAGCAAGAGCAGGCATAGCAAAGGTGTTCTGGCAAGAGCAATACGAAACAGTTTCCGAATATTTTGAAAATATTACAGAAGATGAATTAGACATAATGCTTGCCCAAGAAAATGTATCTTTAGGTGAATACTCAGAAGATGAAATAGGACTTCTTTCTGGAGAGCTTCAAGTTACTAGAGATACAAGCCAAGTCATTGTTGAAAACATTGCACCAGAAGAATTTCTAATTGAATCACAGCCAAAGTCTCTGGATAGCGCGTTGTTTTGTGCCCATAGAACAAAGAAAACTTTGTCTGACTTACGGCTTGATGGTTACCCAGAAAAACTTATTAATAAAATAGGTGATCACTCTGATGTCACTATGGGAACTGACTTAGAAGTCTTATCTAGACATGACACTATCAATAATGACAGAGGGTTTAATGCCCACGGATACCAAGACCAAGTAAGAGAAGTCTTAGTCTATGAAATCTACATGGAACTGGATTGCGAAGGGACGGGAGTTGCAGAACTCTATAAGATAATAAAAGCCGGAAATGTGCTTCTCGATAAAGAGAAGGTAAATAGAAAACCATTTGTTACATTTGTTCCGCTTCCGATCCCTCACGCTTTTTACGGTAATAACTTTGCTGACAAGCTAGTTGCCACACAGAATGCTAGAACAGTACTCACACGTTCTATCCTTGATCACGCAATGATTACAAATAACCCTAGATACACTGTATTGAAGGGTGGTCTTAGCAATCCTAGAGAACTAATTGATAACAGAGTAGGCGGCTTAGTCAATATAACTAGACCTGATGCTATTGCACCAATGATGCAAAGCCCTCTAAACCCATTTACGTTCCAAACAATACAAATGTTGGACGAGAACAAAGAGGACACTACTGGTGTTAGTAGGCTGTCTCAAGGTTTAAACAAAGATGCTATAAGCAAGCAAAATAGTGCGGCTATGGTTGAGCAGTTAGCCACTATGTCTCAGCAACGTCAAAAAATCATTGCGCGTAACTTTGCTAATCAATTCCTTAAGCCTTTGTATCAGACTATCTATCAGCTATGTATTGAAAATGAAGCCGAACAAAAGATAGTAGAGATAAGTGGTGAGTATGTACAGATCAACCCAAGTGATTGGGCTGACAAAAGAGATGTAACTGTTGAAATGTCTCTTGGCTATGGAGAACAGGAAAGAGAAAGCCAGAAATACATGGCTATGCACCAACAGTTTACTTCCGATCCTAATCTCCAAAAGATGTACACCCCACAGAATCAATACCAGCTTATATCCAAGGTAATGGAACTTTCAGGTATCAAAAATGTAGCTGAATACTTGACTAGCCCAGAGCAATTACCACCAGAGCAACCTGATCCGGCACAGGAACTTCAGTTAGAAATGATGAAGAAACAGCTTGAAGTTCAAGAGCGTCAAACTGCACTTGGAGAGATGAAAGCTCAAATGGATGTACAAAATGCTCAAATGAAGATAGAGCTTGAAAAGATGAAGGCAGAGAACAACTTTGCTATTCAAAGTGACAATGTTGATCTCAAAGAAGCTCAACTTAACCATAAGAAACTGATTGATAGTGCTGAACTTGTCCTTGCTCAACAGGCAGATGAGATAACGGCTATCGCAAGCCCGAATGGATAACCCATTCACCAACCCCAAGCCCTTGAAGGAGAGCTAAAAATGAACGATGAACAATTAGTAAATCTAGGAACAGACGCAGAAACTTTGTTAAACACAGAGGCTTTTACTAAAACTGTGAACATGATGGTAGATTCAACAGTACAAGCATTCTTGTCATCAGCACCCGATGAAGAAGACAAGCGTACTGAAGCCTACGGTCACTACAGAGCCATAGTTGATATCGTAAATACTCTACGTCAGCAAGTAGAAGTACGAGATCAAATTGATGCTAAAGCTAACGAAGATCAAGCAGAAGAAAACGAAGTAATCACAACTGAAGAGGAGTAAGCACCATGTCCCAGGATAACGTGCAAAATGCTTTTAACTCAGGTACTACCGCATTGGATATGGATAGTGCGGCAGAGGCCATTTTAGGTAACTGGAAAGACGCTGATGACAAAGATCAGCTATCTGAAGAAGGTAGTCTAGAGGCAACAGAGGAAACTACTGACGAGACTGAAGTAGAAGAATCTGTAGATGAAATAGAGGTAGATGAAGAAACTGAAGAAGAAGAAGCTGAGTCTGAAGAAGACCCTGACGAAGAAGACACTGAAGATGATGAAGAAGAAGATACAACAGAGGAAGAAGAAGTCAGTTTATCTGATGATACTATTGTTGAACTTGTTGTTGACGGTGAAACTAAGCAGGCATCTTTAAAAGATCTCAAGCGTCTTTACGGTCAAGAAGCATCCCTCACTCGAAAGTCTCAAGAAACAGCAAACCAGAAAAAAGAAGCTACTGAAGCTCTGCAACGTGCAGATGCGTCATTACAAGCTATGCTTAAACGCGCCGAAGAACGCTATAAGCCGTATCAAGAAGTCGATATGCTTTTAGCTTCACGACAAATGGAAGCAGAAGATTTTGCGGCCTTACGTGCTGAAGCGCAAGCGGCAGAAAGCGATCTTAAGTTCCTCACTGAGGAAGCCAATAGTTTCTACTCAGAAGTCCAACAAAAACAGGCTATGCAACAGCAAGAAAACGCAAAGCAGTGTATTGAGGTTCTTCAGAGAGATTTGCCTGATTGGTCTACCGACCTATACAACGATATCAGGAAACACGCTATTGGTAATGGTTTACCTGAAGATGCAGTCAACAATTATACAGACCCTAATGTAATTAAGATTTTGCATAAGGCAATGATGTTTGACAAGTCTAAGAAGGTAGCCAAAACAAAGAAAGCTAACAAAGCACCTACAAAGATACTCCGAAGTAAGAAAGCACCGCCAACTAAAACTGATCAACGAATCAGCAAGCAGAAAGCCGCGCAAGAAAAACTTAGGAATAGTCCAAGTAGAGGTAATGACATAGATGATATTGCAGAAGCATTGATGGCTAATTGGGATGTTGGATAACCCTTTTTAAATCTTTCTACAATAAGGAAATAAACTATGACTACCTTAGTCACATACAACATGGTGGGAGTTGCGGAAGATGTATCCTCAACAATCGCCAACAT